>Ga0222427_100207_pt1 | contig 145700 bp, 126 predicted proteins | sample 2B20Ametagenome_FD_182890 | JGI IMG/M metagenome (GOLD analysis project Ga0222427, IMG submission 182890) | Enriched microbial communities from leaf-cutter ant dump, University of Wisconsin, Madison, United States - 2B20A (version 2) | ecosystem: Environmental > Terrestrial > Nest > Insects... | reverse complement strand
TTTACTTAATTCAACTGCTCGCTCTTTAAAAATGCGATCGTACTTTTTACGGACTTTAATCATTATTTCAAAATTAAGATATTTTATTGTTCTTAACTTGATCTGCCGACTAAGTTAGCAACTCCAAGTTGCTTTTATCGAGATTACAATAATTTTTGACAAACAGGTAAAGAAAAGGAATCATTCCAAACGAGAAAACAAAATTGGATCGTAAGTTATTCCTTTTTATATGTTAAAATACTTTTTCGCGGTTTTGTTTCTCGTAATATGCACTAGCGTCGGACACTCATTTGTAGTATTCGATTCTTGTCAGTTCCGTATTCAGAAGTTTACCATTTTTAAACTCTCTCTTTTCGATCTTATTATCAAATTCATCATACACGTATTCATTGGAATATATATTCTCACCCTCAAATAAGATGAATTCCGATAGTTGGCCTTTAACAGTATATTTTCGGGTTTTTATGTATTGGGGCTTCTTCTGATCAGGTAAGAATTGTTTTTCCTCCAGCCGTTTTCCATCGACATATGTGTATTCCTCCCTGTATTCCAGCTGTCCGCTTTTGTAAAACCGCTGTTCCTTCAATTCCTTTTTATCGTCATAGACAACTTCAATCTTTAAAAGTTCCTGGTTATTTCCATCAAGATGGGTTTCAGCTATCAATTTGTCATCATTGTTAAACTGATATTTTTTTACCAGATGTACTTGATCGGGTTCACTTTTACTTCCTTTATTGAACGTTATGCTTCCGCCCGCAGTCGGCATATTGAAAAATGTCTTCTGGATAATGTTATTTGTGCCAGAGAACTGAGTTATCGTTTTCTCTCTATAAACATCATATCTTGGACTGTATTCTAGATAAGTTAACGTATTTTTTTCGTCATCGTATTTGTAAATTTCAACTTTGTCAGGTTTTTCTCCCTCATAAGTGAAACTCCGCTCAACAACTCTTCCTTTTGAGTCATAGGTCACATTGGTGATGTTTGTCGTCCCTCTACCAGTTTCAGTTTCAGATATAATTCTGCATTCGTCATCAAATAGATAACTGACCTGATAATTTCCATTGGGCGACTTAATGCTTGTAGCCTCGCTGCATCTATCGTTATACTTATAGTATGTAGTATCATTATTTTTTTCAACCTCGTCCGAACTTAAAGATGGAATTCTTTGGTATTTTATTTTGGATATAATTTGATTTTTCGTGTTGTACGTATTAATAATACTGTCAATTCTCGAATATTCTGAAAGATCGATAAATCTCAAATTCATCCCATTTTCATTGTAATAATCTTTACTGAAAAAAATCGTGTCCGTTTTATCGCCATAACTCACTTTATAGGAATGGATACTTTTTACTTTTCCGGACAATTTACTTTTTTCAAGGTCAGTTTTGTTCTGTCCGAATACAGGAGAACTAAATAACACTAACAAATAAAATAAAGCTGTATATTTTTTCATCATATAAATATACTTCCGCTTTTTTGATATATAAGGATGATTTATAATTCGTTGAGCAGTATTTATTATCCGTCACAACTTTATGATTATCCGATAATAAACCAGTCAACAAAGATCGAACAGTTAAATCAATAAGATCTTTAGCAATAATGAAGGCTTGAAAACCATTTCTCAAATAACTATCACCTAAATTATAAACACCCCTGTGGCCACATCGACGAATCCAATCATTGAATGTCTATGAAGCCAACCTAGAGATTGACGTCCTTTCCAAAACATTTTCACTGTGGAGATGTTACTTCAAGAAATACCAAGGATAATCTGGCAGAAAGGCAAATTGAGTCAGATTGTAACTGATAGAAAACCCCAAGAGATGGCCTATAATAATGAACTTGTCAATCGTGTCCGTGAAAGACTTTCACTAGAAGACAATATGGAAGTTGAGGAAAAGAAGATGTTCAGTGGATTATCTTTTCTTGTTAACGGGAAAATGTGTATCAATATTAGTCACGATAATCTGATGTGCCGTTATAACGCTGAACTAGAAGATGAGGTTTCCGGAAAAAAAGGCTTCTTGCCAATGATGATGAAGGGAAAGCAGCTCAAGGGGTATTGCTATGTAGAGCCTAGCGGATTTCAGAAATCTGATGATTTTGAATACTGGATCAAAACATGTCTTGATTATAATCCGTCAGCAAAAGCGTCGAAAAAAAAAATGTAGTATCTCGTTCCACAGGAACAAAAAATACATTATAATGTCAGATTGTTTATTCATTGTACTTCCGTTTAGGATTTATCTTAATCAGCAGAGGTTCGAAAAGAATGCACTTCAGGAGAAGTACTGTACGTCATGATTTCCGTACCGTTAGACTTTTTTACAATTTCTTTTGTATTTCTAAGTATTAAAGTATGATCACCAAGTTTGCTATAGGATACAAATTCTCCATCTGGAGTCTGTTGGCAGATGATAAACATATGCCAGCCCGCGTCTGCTGGAAGTGAAATAATCACTTTTCTCCCAGACTTCAATTCATTTTCTACTGTTTGAAAAAGGCTGTCTATCGGAAAGTTCTCATCCCGAGGCAAAACAAATTTTTGGGAGAAAGTAATGCCGTATAATTTCTTATTGTCAAAGTCACGGAAAGAACCATCAGTTTTATTCTGCCATTCATTTTGTAAGTCATAAAAATCAAAATCTACCAGGTTATAATACTTCAGTACCATTTCGACAGCCGATGGGATGCAGGACATTTGAAAGATTTGATGATGGTTATTTACCACAGTATCAAAAAAATCGCCATTATCATTTTCTTGTGTCTGAGCATTTGCATGAAAAATAACCGAAGTGAATATTAACATGACTAAATTGAAGAGAATCTTTTTCATGATTTAAATTCTTTGTTTATAACTAAAGCCAACAGTACAGTGTTTTGACCGTCGGAACCTTGCTACCGAAAGATGCTTACATTCCGCTACAAACGAGACAGAATACTGTACGTCATGATTTCTGTACCGTTAGACTTTTTCACAATTTCTTTTGTATTTCTAAGTATCGTTGTATGGCTTCCTAGCTTACTGTAAGAAACAAATTCTCCATCCGGAGTTTGTTTATAGACGACAAAAATAGACCAGCCTGTTTCGACCTGAAGTGCAATAATTACCTTTTTACCAGATGTCAACTCATTTTGTATCGTTTGAAAAAGACTATCCATTGGAAAACTTTCATCCCGAGGCAAGTTAAATTTCTGGAAAAAAGTAATTCCGTACAATTCCTTCTTGTCGAAGTCACGGAAAGAACCATCCGTTTTGTTTTGCCATTTAATTTGTAAGTCATAAAAATTAAAATCCACTGCTTTGCAATACTTCAGCACCATTTCGATAGCTGAAGGAATACCAGAAGGTGGAAAAATCTGGTTATGGTTGTTTACCACAGTATCAAAAAAATCATAATTATTGTTTTTTTGTGCTTGAGCCTTCGCATGAAAAATAACCAATGTGGATATGAACATAACCAAACTAGAGAGCGCCTTTTTCATCATTAACTTATTTTCGATCATTCATTATATTTTCTTTAAAAGAGGCATCCCAAAACCTGCTGCTGGCGATGGGATCAGTTTACCGTCCTGAATCTTATAACCTGAAAGATCGACCTCCTCCGACGTGCTCGTTACCCCTTCTATGGTAACCGTATTGCCCAGCCCTCCTGCCAAATGCGCCGTATAGTAAGACTTCAGCAGTGAGCCCCAGGCATGTGGGGAAGCTTGGACCCCAAGTTTCTTCAACTCTGGCATCAATCTTCTCCAATTCGTGAAACCCAGCCCTTCGATATCTGTCAGATGTACGTCCAGTAGTTTCTTTTCAAAGAGTTCCTTAAGCAGCACTGGATCAGGATCAGCTTCGCCATCTGCCAATAAAGTGCCAATACCTGCTGTTTTTATGTAATTTCTCAATTTTTCATAATCGGAAACGGTTTCATGAAAAGGTTCTTCTATCCAGAATAAGTTGACCGACGGAATACCTTTTAGATATTGGATGAATTGATCCGCTGTAAAGCCGTTATTCCCATCAACTAAAATGCCACAGTCAGGGAAGGCATTGGCCACGGCATTGGTTACATCAATATCACGCTGGAGTCCTTCCTTGAAAGGCATCCATTTATGTCCCCTACCGATCTTAAGCTTAAATTGCCTGTACCCTACCTCATAATCATATCGACATTCTTCCAGAATCCGGGCTATCCCTGATGGTTTTTCTGATGGCTCCAAATCGTCGAAATAGATCATACCGCTATAATAGTCAGTGGTATAAGGTTTTTTACGACCAAGTAGTTCATAAACCGGTTTCTGCAGGATTACTCCTGCAAGGTCATGAAGAGCAATATCAAAAGCAATGTACCTGTCATTCAAAGTACCAAAATTGGATGCAAAAAGTTCAGATACTTTTTTACCGATGAGTTCCACTTCAATCTGCTCTGCATCCTTTCTGGATCCTCGCAACGAAGCCCAGCCCATGGCACCTTTGTCCGTTTTGATCGCACAGATTTCGACATTGGGCCCATAGCCGTGCAGGTTCAGTCGGGCATTTTTCCCCACAAGTCGGGGATATTTCATCTGAACGGTTGAATACTTTATTTCCTGTATCCGGTGATACGAGAGTTCCCTGTCCGGAAGGCTGCCGCCCAAGATAGCTGTTAAGGACATTGCATTTCCCACACCATGATATAATGTCGCTGATGCTATACCTAAATTTAAGGCCTGTAAGAATGTTCTTCTTTTCATTTTCGGCTTATATTGATCCTAGTTGATTATTAATGATTTTCTTTTTTTTATTGCCAGGGCGGGTTCTTGCTTACCCATCAACCTTTCGCAAAATGATCTGCTCAATCCAAAAAAACTGAATTGCCTATTTTTAAATCTTTAACGATTATTAATGCTTTTCTTAAACACTTTGGAATATGATTTAAAGGTTTACACTAGTTCTCGAAAAGTACATTAAAAACAGAAAAAACACTAGCATTTCTGTTTCAATTTACTGTCAAATTTTATCATTATGCAAAAAAGTATCGGCTGCTTCGCCCCTCTTATAATCGTAACCAGACGAATACCTTCGAGCAGCAAGCCATACAATATTATGGCCTAAAGGAAGCGGCAGTTATGACATAAGAATTTGCCCTTTACGATATACTTTAGTAATTTCACAAATAATGATCTGCAGCATGATTACCGCCCCTGACGAATCAATTGTAATAATAGATGGAATACAAAAAAAGTAAACCTTACAAAGAATTAGAACCCTTCATCCATTTTTACTGGGAACTGAAAGGAAGTGAACTGGGCAAACAATGTGAGCGGGTCTTTCCCGATGGCTGTGCAGGTATTTTCTTGAATTTGGGAGATAACTGTCTAACAGACAACGGCTCAGTTTCGATGGAATTTGGAAAAACCTATGTGGTGGGTGCGATGACTTCTTTCAAAGACAGCTTCATCGAAAGCGACAGCTATTTAGTCGGTGTTTGCTTTAAACCGGCCACTTTTGGCAACTTCTATAAATATGAGACACAACAGGTATTAACCAATAATACCATTGAATTTGAAAAATCCAGTTCATTTGACGTTGATAAGATACTCCATAATCCCTTCGATTACCTTAACCGTTTTTATTTGGATAGAATAATAAATAAGAATAATGAATTACAACCCATCATCAATGATATACATGCAACAAACGGACGAATTACCGTGCCTGACCTATCCAGACGCAATTTTACTACTGTTAGGCAACTGGAAAGAAGTTTTAAGAAGCATATTGGATTATCACCGAAAGAATATTCAAATATTATTCGTTTTCAACATGCCTTGTGCATGATCAGAAATTCAGATGAAAATCGAAGTTTATCGGATATCGCTTTTGAATGTGGGTATTGTGACCATTCACATCTCAGCAATGAAATCAAGAGGAATACAGGAATTCCGCCCTCACAAATTTAATTTTGTCGCATTTTTACAAGGAACGGGTGTCTGTTTAACGCTACTTTTGTAGTATCATTAAAATTTAGACAAATGCGAAAAATATCAATTTTCATTGCAATGAGCTTGGACGGTTACATTGCAAAGCCCAATGATGACCTCAGTTTTTTAAACCTTGTGGAAAAAGAAGGTGAAGATTATGGCTATGCCGAATTTACCGATTCAATTGACACGTTAATCGTCGGTCGGAAAACCTATGAATATGTCCTTAACAATATCGGCTCATCTCACTATGACAACGGAAATCGTGATGTGTATGTCATTACAGGAACTGAAAGACCAAACGTGGGTAGAACCGTCTTTTATACGGGAGATCTGACAAAATTGATCGAAAGGCTAAAATCCGAAAATGGAAAAGATATTTATTGTGACGGCGGAGCAGAAGTAATAAATGAATTGTTAAAGCAGGATTTAATAGATGAATTTGTGATTTCTGTCATACCAATCTTATTAGGTAATGGAACAAAGCTATTCAAAGACGGCCGACCTGAACAAACACTTAAGCTAATAACAGCAAAAACTTTTGAAACAGGACTTACACAATTACATTACAGTAAAGAAAAATAAACAATACAAAATTAATCTAGAAAAAAGCATTAAAAACATCCATTTTATCGAACATATTCTGTTGGTAATGGATGTTTACTCCTGCTCTACTATTTACTTCAGAATAAATCGAATAATAAACTGGATCTATCGAATATAAATCAATAAAGAAAAGTTATAGAAAAAAATCTGACCTTCATACCAGCATTAAGACATGTTCAATATCAGATTCAGTTCTACAGTGCTTTTACCGGATTCTCTAACTGAGAAAATAATTAAACAAAAAATATGAAAAATATCACTCTATTTTTATTGCTATTGAATTTATCCGGAAGCATGTACGCTCAATCAGAACACAAAGTAATTGTAGAAAGCGACAGTTTAAAAAAGCAGGGGTCGTTGGATAAAAATGGTCTAAAAACGGGCAAATGGGTGTATTATCATGATAACGGCAATGTAAAGTATGTAGGGAGATATAAAAAAGGGGAATTGCAGGGAGAATGGAAAGGATTTTATAGAAACGGTAATACGCAGATTATTTCTACTTATAAAAAAGGAAAACGAGATGGACGGTCTAAAGAATTCCATCGGAATGGCCAATTGTTAGCAACAGGAAAATACAAAGATGATCAGGAAACAGGCCAATGGCGGTCTTATTATGAAAACGGACAATTAAGCAAAATTGGAAATTTGATCAACGGCAAAGCGATTGGAGAATGGAAATATTACTACGAAAATGGTCATTCGGAAGCAGTAGGAATGATCCATCACGGTGTTAAAACCGGGGAATGGAAATTCTACCATGAAAATGGGCAACTCCGGTCTACAGGAGAATATAAAATGGCTGCAAAAACAGGAGAATGGAAATGGTATACTGAAGATGGCGCCTTACAAGGTATTCGAAACTATCTCAACAACAAAGAAGATGGTCTTTATATCTATTATAACTCAAATGGATCACCATCCGTTACCGGAAACAGCAGCAATGGAGAAAAAATAGGGGAATGGAAATGGTATACTGAAAACGGAGAAATCAAAGCCGTTAAAAACTTTGCGGCAAATAAAGAAAATGGCTTGTTGATGGAATATTATGATAACGGCCAATTACGCTGTGTCGGAGAAATGAAAGACAGTTTAAAAACTGGGGAATGGAAATGGTATTATCACAATAAGAACCTGATGAATCTCGCTCACTATAAAGCGGGAAAATTATTTGGCGAATGGAATTTTTATTATGAAAACGGTCAACTGGAAGCCACCGGAATTATGGATAATGGCGTTAAAATTGGAGAATGGAAATACTATCACGAAAATGGACTGCTAAAAAATCAGGGAACCACCAAAGAAAATAAAAGTGTTGGCAAATGGTTATGGTATTACGAGAATGGTCAATTGCAGGCGGAGGGAAATTACGATAATAATGGACAGCAAATTGATCAATGGAAATGGTACCACAACAATGGGCAAATAGAAATCACCGGACAATATGCCAACGGCGATAAGACCGATCAATGGAATTGGTACGGTAAAAATGGAAAATTATTAAAAACAGGTCGGTATACACGCGGAAAAAAAGCCGGTAAATGGCGCGTCTACCGCATCGAAACGGGACAGTTAAAAAGCATTGATAATTATAAAACAAACAAACGGACCTATTATAACGAAAAAGGCGAGCCTGAAAATACAATAAACATAGATCCGTTCGAAGAAGATGGATCATAATCAATACAGATCTATGTCTGAAAATTTAAAATCCTGTATTTTGGGCAAAGGTCTTATTAAAACTCTTTTCTTCCTTAATTTCAACACCTTAGCTAAGCCTAATCTCTCATCGGTTTCAGTTCTAATCCCTGTAATCAGGTCAAATTTAGTTTCTGTCAATATGGTATTTTCATTCATATAACCTTTAGTCGTGTCGTATGTGAGCTTATCGATATAGATCAATTCAAAACTGCCCTTGTTATATTTGAAGTGGCAGGTAATATTTCCGTGTTTAATTTCGCTCCGCATTTTTAAAATTCCTTTTTCTATAAAAAAATCAGGAATTTGAAAACCATTAAAATTGCCCCTGTTTTCAGCAGGATACTGCGGTTCGATGATTTTATCTGAGGATACCGCCAATGTTAACTTTCCACTTGGTTGAGACAGGAAAATTTGCAATCGTAACGGCCTTGTTTCAGCTACAGTATCCATTTTCACGGTTACTTTGTCCATTTTGCCATCATGATTTAGATCCCCACTTTCTTCTCTGACCTGATAAGTATAATTGTTTTTATTTTTAATACGCTGAGAGAATAGCATCATTGGGCCTGAAATTAAAATGAATATAAAGCAGCGACAAAAATATTTATTAATTCTATTCATTTTATTTGGTTTTGATTTGCTTTCCCATTGCACTATACAGACTGTCAAGAAACTTTTGCTGCCTATCATCTTCCTTAAAATAACGCTGATAGTTCACGCTGCAATCGGCAATATCTGTAATGTTTTTCGTATCAAAAGTCCAGTCATCTGCATCTTTGACCAGCACGCCCAACTCTCCTCCGCAATGCCTCCATAATTCGGAAAATTTGGTTCTTTGTTCATCACTCAATTGGCTAAAATCTGCGAACACCGAGTATCCAGTCATTTCAGGATTGAAAAATTTAGTAATCATGTAAACGGGCACCCCTCCCCAATCTATTGTTTTTCCTTCGGCTAAATGGATATCGGTAAGTTTTTTTTCATTCATTATTTTGTCCTGTTGTCCTTTCTTAAAAAACTGTTCCTCGTATATCAGCTTTGTTCCTTTAGGAACAACAATTTTTTTAACCGTTACTGGCTCGGTCGTAATAAAATAAGGATAATCAGGCCCTCGTCCTCCGGTCGGGTTTCCAATTCCGCTCAAAGCACTGAGAAAAATGAGATATCCTATTACTAATGCAGCGATAGATGCTAAAACTCCTATAACAATTATGTATTTTTTCTTCATTAAATTTTATGATGTGCCTGACACTCTTTCTATTCTATTATCAATTAACAGCTGAAATCTCCCTGATTACGGCTTTACGAATTTAATTTATTTTTATGATACAGCAGGCCTATGCTGGAAATTCTGGGATCGATCGTTAAGCATAATACCATCGGGCAGAATATCTCCTTCCATGCGGAGCAATTAAATATCACTCCATATTATCTCTCCCAGATAACAGAAAGCTCCATGAGATATCAACACAAACATATGATTTACCAATATTTAACACCTATAAATAAAAAGGGAGGGGTATTACATAACACGGACTTACCGATCAAGCGATTGTATACCGCCTAAACTTTGAATACATATCACATATGGCAAGATACTTCAAAAGACAAACGAGTATCACGCTAACAACATATAGAAAATAATTACCGGTACAAACAGCAAAACTATATCCATTTTAAAACAGGGGCTTAACTCCCCCGCTTTATAGTTCCCTCAGTATTCCCTAAGTTATTGGATGAAATTCACTAAAACCCATAACCGGGCGCCCGATCGGTAATCCATGGGCTAAATTAAAAAGGCAACTGCTATCTGAGGGTAACGCTTATTATTCTGTGATTATTAAATAGCCGCTTAGGTTTACCCCCTGAGCGGCCCAAGATTATCTAAAAAAAGGAGTGCGATTCTCCATTAATTCCAACCGGGGTTTTGCACTAGGTTTGGATTTTTGTCTATCTCAGTTTGAGGAATTGGAAACCAATAGTTTTTAGCCGTAAAAATACGCTTTTGGTATACGGAGCGTTTGAAAAATGCTTTTGGATTAGCCTCATTGTCGTCCTTTTCTGTGCCCGAAAAATTCATACCATAAAAATTACCATTCAGTTCGGTCTCTCCTATTTTCCAGCGCCGAATATCGCGATAACGGATACCCTCATTATTGAGTTCTACGCGGCGTTCATTTCTGATTACTCTTCGCATCTCTTCCTGTGAGGTAGGAACAGGAAGCGCATCCTTCCCAGCACCATATTGTGGTATTCCTCCTCGTACACGAATCAAATTGACGTATTTTAAGATATCAGCATTGTTGGGTTCTATCTCATTGAGGGCTTCGGCATAGTTCAGATAAGCCTCACCCAAACGATAAAGTATACCCGGCCGATACGGATTTGTGTTATTGCGCGGGTCATGATCGGGGTGGACTTTCTTCCGTACCAGATACCCATTCTGCGGTGCGTCGTGTGTAGGTCCCCCATCCCAATTTCCGCTGTAAAACTGCGTGGTTCGATTTTCTCTTCTATACCAAGCGCCATTGTATAATACTGAAATATAAAACCTTGGTTCACGATGGGTATACATATTATAGGTCCCCTCCAGTGTGACCTTGCCGTTGCCTTGAGATTCGGTCCAACGAGTATTTCTGATTTCTGCCGCCTTTGAAAATCCCTTCTCCTTATAGCCGGATAATGGGTCGTCTATAGTCCTACCATTTTCCATAAAAAAAGCATCGACCAATGACTGCGTAATCCCCAGGCCACCGTTCCCTCCTGTTCCCCTAGGCTGTGCATGGCGGTCGTACTCCCAGATATTGCACTCGGGACGCGCAAAAAGAATCTCTTCATTCCCATCCTGAGGTCTGCGAAATAGCATATTTTGATAGGATAAAAATGGATCAACGGTACCATCGCTGTTATACTCAACATATAATTTGTGTCCCGCTGCTTCGGCCTTTTCAATAAGCAGTTTGGAAGCTGCAGCTGCTGTCTTCCATTTATCCGCGTTATAAGTGCCATTAAATATTGCCTCGCCTTTTTTATTTACAAAGCCGGAGTATGCTGCATTCCCATTGACCAATGGACTTGCAGCAAATAAAAGCAAACGCGCCCGCACCGCCAGACACATAATAGAAGTAGCCCGACCATACTTCTGCGCAGCACTGTACCTTGGGGGTAGAATATCCGACAAATTCAAAAGTTCTTTTTCTGCCCATTGCACCACCTGGTCAAATGGGGTCTGTCCGATCATCAGCTCTTCGGCAGGTGCATTGGGATCTGTCAAACCAAGATGGAATGGTATAGCACCATAGGTTTCAAGCAGAAGTGTATAATAATAGGCTATCATAAAGCGTGCTTCGGCCTTCATCAGGTTGACCTCTTCCTCCGTGACCAACTGCGCGGGATTAGGCTTAACATTATCCAGAAAAATATAGGCCGAACGTATCCGTTTTGGAAGTTCCACCCAGTAATTGGGATCCCAGGAAGTGCTTGGATTCCAGTTTCCCGTCTGCATACCAATAACTGACCAGCCAAACTGTTCCCAGCCTGTGGACGGAGCCATGTCATCTGAGAGCGGATCCCACCCCAGTGTTCGCGTATTTCCCCAATAGGGATCTGGCACGTTACTGTATACACCTGCCAGCCAGTCTTCAGTTCTGGTTTTATCTTTAAAAATCATTTCAAGGGTAAGTTGATCATCAGGACTTTTATCAAGATATTTAGAACAGGAAGTCGCCGTAACACCCAAAGCGACTAGCAATAATATCTGGGTAATCTTATATTGTATTTTCATCTTCATATTGATTAATGCTATTTAAAATTTAATTCCAGACCCATGGAGACCGATTTCATAATCGGGTAACGCATTCCATTATTTGAACCAAGCTCAGGATCCCAAATCTTAAAATCACTCATTGTCAAAAGATTGTTTCCACGCAGGAATATCCTGAAATTTCTAATGGAAAAGTGATCCAGCAATGTTGATGGTAAGCTATATCCTATTTCGATATTACGTAGGCGAATAAAACTCATATCTCTCAGCCACCAAGTGGATGCCAGGTTATTATTGGCACTCTGGTAATCAGAAAGTCGTGGGTAAAAAGCATTCTGATTGGGGTTATTTACAGTCCATCTATCCGAAACATTGTCGAACATATTCCCCATGGCACCATTGGCACTTCCGGGGATAAAGTTAGCTCCACCGATAATGCGATAAGTCCGAGAGATACCTTGAAAAAAGAAACCAAAATCAACGGCTTTGTACCGTACATTGGTACCAAAACCAAATACAATCTGGGGGTCTTCAGTACCGCCAATTGCTGTTCTATCAAGTGCATCGACCAGGCCGTCACCATTTAGATCACGGTATCGGATATCGCCCGGACGTACCGGACCAAAGGTATGCCGTGGGATATCAGGCCTTAGGGTACCATTGGCGACATCCAAAAAATCAGCATCGGTAAAAAGTCCCTCGTCAATAAAACCGAACAATTGGCCAATAGGCTTTCCCGTAGAAGACCGCGAAGTACCGATCACTGCGCTTGGCTCATCTTGCTCTAAAATCTTGTTGCGTGCATAAGTAAAAGTACTGCGCACTGAAAGGTAAAAATCGGGATTCAACTGTTTGTTTAATTCAAGTGACATATCTATGCCTCTATTGTTTACCCGGCCAAAATTTGCCCATGGTGCATTGGTAAAACCACTTGAACCAGGTATGGAACGGCGCTGCATAAAGATATTTTTACGATTCTCATTAAATAAATCAAGCTGGAATTCCAAAGCCTTCCATAAACCGAGTTCAATACCGATATTGGATTTGGCCACCGTCTCCCAAGTTAGGCTGTTATTACCTTGGTCTCCCTCCATCCGGCCATTACGCTTAAAATCATTATTTAATCCCCAGGAGTAACCGCCTGTTTCATTGATGGTCGTGATATAAGCAAATCGACGGCCATCAAGTTTATCATTACCCACAAGCCCATACGATCCCCGCAATTTTAGTTTTGAAATCTTGCTTTTCAGGTTTTGCATAAAGGGCTCTTCGGAAATATACCAGCCCAGCGCAAAAGATGGAAAGAAGCCATAGCGTTTTCCGGGAGCGAAGTTTTCGGACCCATTATAGCCAAAATTAAACTCAGCAATATACCTGTTGCTATAATTGTAGGAGAACCTGCTTGCTATCCCCTGATTTCGATAAGGCAAAAGATCACCATTATCGTAGTTACGCTGGTTGTACAGGAACATCCCTTCTACGTTGTGATTACCAAAGGACTGTATATAGTTTATGGCTCCTTCGAGATACATGCTTTTATCACCCCAATCTGAGTTTTTTTCATAGCCAAGAAATTCCTGCCCATAGCTATCAATAACAAGCTGTAGCTTTCCATTTTCGTCCCTGCCAATTGCCGGATTATAATAATCGGGGCTTTTGCTCCTAACAACCGACGTGTTTGAATATCTGTCGAAGGAGAAAAGTCCTCTAGCTTTCAGGCCCTTGAGCCAAAAAGAAAGATCCTGTTCGACGGCAAACAAAGATTCAATTTTGCTTGCGCTGATGCGTTCATATCCACGTTGTGTTGCCAGTGCCCACGGGTTTGTCCGCTGCGGTGTCCGTGGTATTTCACCCGAAGAGTAAATGGTAGGATGGACATAGGGAGGAATCGTAAATGCCTCCTGAAACAGTTCATCCACACTTTGTGGAGCTCGGGTTCTATCCTGAAGGTAGCCTCCGATGTTGAGCCTGAAGAGAGTTGTCGGACTGACATTAATATCCACATTGGAGCGTACATTATAACGATTTAGACGGGAAGAGGAATTCCAGGCCTGTTTTTCATCTCGTTCGATCAAGCCACCTTCGCGATAATAGGAAGTTACCAAGGAATAACGTAATATATCCGAACCGCCGTTAACACTGACATTGCCCCTCGAATTTCCGGCACGGTCGCGGAGTACTGCGTCAAGCCAGTTGACATCAGGATAAAGATCTGGATCAGTTTGGTTTCGGATATTATCAATACGTTCTTTCGAATAGAGCCCCTGTTCACCACGGTCCTCCCGGATACTGTTCATAACCTCTAAGTATTCAGCGGCGCCGACAAATTTGGGCAGCTGTACGGGCGAGGTAATACCTTGCTCAAAGCGGGCAGATACATTAGGTTTACCCACTTTCCCTCTTTTAGTGTTGATCAAGATCACGCCATTTGCACCGCGTACTCCATAGACAGCACTTGCGGCTGCATCTTTTAAGATTGAAAATGATTCAATTTCCTCAGGATCCATGTTGTCCAACGAACGCTCAACACCATCGACAAGGATCAACGGGCTGCGACTTCCCCCAAAAGTGCTGATGCCACGAATCCAAAAATTTGAATTGTCATAACCCGGTTCACCTGAACGCTGTACTGCGATAATGCCAGCAAGTTGTCCCGCCAGATTATTGCTCATGGAACGCGATGTTCCAATCTGTAATCGCCGGGGTTCAATCGTAGTGATCGCTCCGACCACAGAAGCTCGCCGCTGTGTACCAAAACCAACAACGACAACCTCATCCAGTGCACTAATGCTGTCAGCAAGCACAACGGTGTAATCTCCATTTGCCTTAAGGCCTATGCGCTGGCTGACGTAGCCAACCAAGCTGACAGTAAAATAGCTATCCTGAGGCTCCAGTTTGAGCTTAAACTCGCCATTCTCACTAGTGGATGTTGTGTGTTTGCCCAGACCGTTGCTGACCGTAGCATTGGCAAGGGCAACCTTCCGTTGGTTAACAACACGCCCGATAATTACCCGGTCTTCCTGTACCAAAGACTGTTTCGTGGCGCGTTTTACAATGATTGTGTTATCATTTACTATATATGAAACTTTCAGAGCCGAAAAAATCCGGTCCAAAACCATCTTTACCGACTGGTCTTTGAAGGCCATCGATATACGCTTGGAATCGTCGATATCATTTGGGGAATAAATAAATTTTAAACCAGTCTTAGTATTCAGTTCTTTAAATACTTGCTTTACGGGTAGGTTGTTAAAATCTATAGTAATGTTTTTTTGAACATCAAAGAATGGCCTGGCTGAACTAAATAACCAGACAAGGCCGCCAAAAAAAAGGCATAAAAAGTTTCGCACAAACTTATTTTGTTTGCGTGATGTCATAAGTAATTTATACATTTGAAAATTGATTAATAGTTGATCATTATCAAAAGCCGTTAAGGCGCGATTAGGAATGTAGCAGCATTCCTAATTTTTTTATGGATTTACCGTGTTACATATATTATTCCTTTCTTTTTTGAATAGTTTATATTATTGGTCATTTTAATGATGTTTAGAACTTCCTCGATATCCTCGTATCTGCTGATCATACCTGTGATAGGAAGATCCGCAATTACTGGATCAATACGAATGTCAGTACCATACCACTGCTCAAATTCGAGCACGACTTCCGCAAGTCTTTCGCTATCAAAGTAAAATAAGCCTTTACGCCAGGCATTGGCTTTTTCGATATTCCTGGATTGGATCAATAAAATCTTTGGCTTGTCTTTTTCCACAAAAGCCTGCTGCCCCGGCTTAATGAGCACCTGCGTCCCATAACGATTATGCGTAAGGCGGATACTCCCCTCGCTCAACAGCACATTTTCTTCCACACCACCGGATGCGTTTACGTTGAATTTGGTACCCAGCACCTCAATGGTCTGTAAGGAAGAGTGAACCGAAAAAGGAATTCTTTTCCCCATTGTGTATTGCTTATATACATCAAAGAAAACCTCTCCTGTAACACGTACAGAGCGGTTACTCTTATTAAAATTGGGATCTAGCTCTAACGTTGCCATATAATTGAGCCAGACCTGTGTACTATCGTCCAACAAGACTGAAAAGACCTGTCGTGACGGATTCTCGATGCGCAATTTACCATTGCTCGTTGTATGAGGAAACGCGCCAAGTGCAAGAACTTTCTCTTCGTTTATTATTGTGTAATGACTACCCGGTGGCAAAGTATCTAATAGGTCAAAACGTTTTTGATTGCCAATGATCAAGGCCGGATTTTGGTGTGTAGCATGATAGAGCGTTGATGGTCTATTTTCTTGTTTGTTAACCCAATAGGAAATAAATGTCCCCAATAGAATAATTACACTTGCCGCCGCGTACCAAGTCCTATGTAAACGTTGCGGTATAGGCCGTTTTTCAATATGCTTCTGCACTCCCTCTCTGATCTCCTCTCCGATACGGTCCAGATCAGTGTGTTCTGCTCCGCCCTTGTCTATGGCATCATACAGCTTTTCGACAAATTGTTGTTCCTTCAGATTGGTTCTCCCCGAAATATATCGGTCGAGCAGATCTTTTAAAACTGTGCGAACATGACGTTTCCTTTCAGACATATCAGATGGTTTATATTGGTCCCTTTCTTATATGTCGTTGTCACTAGCGACAATTCCCAAAAAAAAAATTAAAAAAACATGAAAAGAATTTTGTGTATCAGATCTTTTAATGTATTTGTCGTATTGAGCAGTTGATTCTGAACAGTTTTAGTAGAGATCCCAAGTAATTTTGCAATCTCCTTAACTGTTTTATCTTCGTTATAACGAAGTTGGAATATGGTTCTGCGCTTTTGAGGCATACGTGCGATCCATATATTAAGCATGCTTTCGAGTTCGGTCTGTATATATCGTTCATCAGCCGTTGATCCATCACTCAACTCTTCGACCAAGGTTTCCAATTCGTCAAAATACTTTTTCTCTTTTCTAAATTTGTCGATCACTTTAAAACGAACAGCTTGACAAAGATAATGGTCTACATCCTGGATCGTTTTACGGTCCCGTTTCTCCCATAAATCGATATATAGATCCTGGATAATTTCTTTTGCAGCATTTTCATCTTGCAGTTTTCGAAGAGCAATTTCATATAATTTCTTCCAGGTCCGATGGTAAAGCTCGTCAAATGCGCCTTCATTCGACTCTTTCACCAAAAGAAAAAGATCCTCTAGACTTGTATTGCACATAACTGACGATTTACAATGTTGCGAAACTATAGTGGTTTAAAATTGATGGATGCAATATATAAATTCTAGAGGGAACTTCCTATAAGCGTCATATATTCAACAAGCGATTAAAATCAACAAGCGATCGAAGCTCCGTTTTATAGATACACTATTGGAAAACGAAATTATATTTTATCAAAAACAAACTCGTTTCATTTGATATCCTAAGCTTCAGATCATCGCCCGTAACGATCCGAAAAAAGGTGAGGCTGTAAAAATCCTAGAAAATTTAGAACGTCTTTATAGCAATATCCCTACAGAAGATCTATGGTTTGCTTTTCGTTTGATTAAATAATTCCTCCAAAACCCGATAACGATAGTCAAAAATGCGCTCTAACTTCCTTTTGACAAAGATCTCATGGGCAACTGTTCCTAGAATTCCCATAGGTAGCTCATAATCGACCGTATCTATCATCAATACTCCCTTTCCATTTGGAATAAATTCATGAAAATGGTTCCAGTACTTATAAGGACCTTGAACTTGAAAATCCGTAAAACTTTTATTTTTTTCAACCTGTGTAATTTTTGTCTTCCATTTCAACCGAATTCCGAGGATCGGTGATACAAAATAATCAATGATCAGACCTTCAACAATTTCATCCCGACCAAGGTCGGAAACAACAACAAAGCCCATCTCTTTTGGCGTTATTTCAGAAAGGTTCATCGGGGAAGAAAAAAAATCCCATGCAGTTTGGATATCACACTTCAGTTGCTGCTCCCTATATAGTTTATATCTCATCTTAATAATCTAAGCTTAGACCAATTTGGCCATCTGATTTGATAACAGCTTCACTATAGTTTTGGTTTATTAAATACGCAAAAACAGCAATTACTTTACGAAACAACTATAAAACGGTATGTTTATTTAACAGAATAACAATTTATCCCACATACTTTTCTGAAGATCGAACCGCAACAGATCATCATAACCATCATCGTTTATATATCAATTCTGATAAGAAAACTGGACTTACCAGTATCTATTTATTCAGGACAAAATAACAATCGGCTCATACCATATCTTATAATAATAAGGTAATTACTTGGATTTAACAGGGGGTTAACAGGGGTATAACAGGGGTATAACAGGGGTAAATCCCTGTTAAATCCCTGATATATCTCTACTAAATAACTCTTATAGCTAATTTAATATCGAATCTGCTATTCAGTTAGTAGGAAGTTGGCTAGCAGCATCCCTAAACAATACTACCTAACCCTGGTAATGAGGGGCTACTGTAACCTACTTGTCGAATCTTGAAAAATTAAAGCAAAAGGAAAAGACCAATTTTTATAGTCTTGCACGTTATTCAAACAATCAGGTGTATAAATGTCCTTTATCTAAACGGATACATATCCGGATCTAGTCACCATGAAAAAAACCGGATTCAAAACGATGGAACTCTTAGGATTATCATCGTTACTACACCTGCGTAATAATTGCGGATAATATGTTCAGTTTTTGATTAATCCTGAAATTCGCGTTTTTCCAACCATCCTTCCCGGTATACTTCAGTATAGATCAATTGTCCTTTTTGGCGAGTTTCTAATATAGGCATTCCGGTTTCTTCGTTATATTTCTGCAATAATTTATAAAATTTCCATTTCCCAACCGGCAAACCGTTTTTATAGGTTGCTTCCAAATAGCTATACGGGTCCGTAAATGTTGAATAATTCTGTAAATCGATACAGCTGTTTAATTTAAATTCGATCCACTTCCCTTCTCTATTATGATTTTTCACCATTCCCTGTTCTTCGTCATTTTTATAGAAACCATCATGATCATAGTATCTGGAAAATTTTCCTGAGGGTAGAAGCCGGTATTTATGTAATGGTTTTATGCGAAACGGATCTTCACTAAATTCATAATCCCGAAGAGAAATAATATAATTCTTGTCTATATTAAATAATGTATAGTTTGTATTTCCCATTTCTCCTTCATGATGTAGATAGATTCTCTTCATATCAATAAGTTGACCTTTCTTGGTTGAGATTAAATACATTTTTTCAATAAATGGGTGAGCGTAACGAACTGTATTATAAACAGCCATAAAATACATTGAATATGCCCCATAACATAAAAAACGGGATGAAATTTTTATATCACTATATTTTTCATTGACATCTCTACTAAATGGCAAAAAAATATCGTATTCTTCCGGAAGTAATACAAGATCTTTTTTAACTGGCTGATCAAATCTTAATGCATTCATGTCCTTTATCATACCATCATTTTCCACCATCGGCAGCATGGAGTCGATGCCTAGCTCTTTTGAAATTGCTGAATACCCAAATGGCAACGTTACACGATCTGTTTTATTTGTATTAAAGTAAATTGGTTCGTTAACTGCAGCATGTACCACAGAATCTATTACCTTCCTATTTGTCTGAGCTTTACTGTAGCTAGAAAAAAGGAAAAGCACAACAACAAACCAAGCGATATTAATTTTATGCATATACCCTAAAATAATATTCTGTATTACACTAATTGCAATCATGACATTTACATTGATTTTGATTCCCCCGGAGATAACCTTATTACCGTCTTTTAGCAAGTCGTCTATTTATTAAAATTAAAAGTAATCCGATAAACACAAAAACCAAAGCTACGATCAGGCTATTTGTCAGTACTTGGTTCATTCCCAACATGGAAACATCAATGAAGGGATAGGGGTAAAATCCAGAAATTGCGCCGTGCCACAAAGTATATAGCAGGTAAAGGAACGGATAAAGTAACCAGCTAAAAACAGATCGCCATTGTAGGGCAGCTTTATCCAGCGAGCACCACCAATGAATTAACACCAATATAGGAACAATGGAATGAAGCATTTCGTCAACAACCCTGGTTATCCCTACCGGTTGCCACAAGTAGCGCAAAACTGTATTATAGATGAGTCCGACAATCAGAATATATAATGTTATCGCTGTAACTACTGCTGGTTTGACAAAAAATCGTCCGATGACATTCTGCGGAAAAAGTACGGCACTGCTGCAGCAAATTGCGACCATTAAATTCGTCAAAATGGTAAAGTAACTAAAAAATCGAACGACCAGATCACCAGTTGAAATCGTAGCATTACTCATACTAATCAAAAACTGCGCAATAATTGCAATCCAACTTAACAGCGCAATAAAAACTACGAGGCTTTTCTTGGTTAAAATCATCATATCCATTTACTATAGTAAAAATAAACAATTTATCAAATAAAGTCCAGCCTATTCTACCAAAGCATGTTTCTCGAACATCAAAGCATTCTATTCATTTCTTCGAAAGAAAATATAGCCATGATGCTTCATTTCCCAAGACAATGTTGTAAATTCAATGTTATAAAAGATCAATTCATAGCGTACCCTGGATTAATGCGACCTATGTTCAAAATAAGCGTAGCAATAACGATCATTTTTCTCTTTTTAATAAGGACAGCTTTGGGTCAGGCAAATAAGGAATTTGCCGTTGGCTATGCTGACAGTTATGATAATCTTCCTACGATTTATTTTAAAAAAGCTACGGAACAAGATTATAAAAAGGCAAGTGCAGTAAATCAGCTTACCCACTCTATTCCCATTATCAATGGGAAAAACATTATTATTCCTACAGGGAAAGGAAAGATCAAGCTACACAAATACAACGATTCTCCGGATCAGCCGGAAGGGTTCCGGGGCTGGGAGTACAAAGGCTATTTTCCCATTCTAAAAAGTTACGCCCTGATCAGCCATAGTGTTTCGGAACATTTAGGTTTCAGTGACTTGGTATTGATAGACAGCAATAGTGCGGTAAAAAATACCATTATTTCAGTCGGCGATGCCGCAGTAGAGCTCCCTATTCCTTCACCTAGCGGCCGTTTTTTGACTTACTACTACAATTATGACTATGAGCGCAATAGCTGTTTTATAGGGCTTCTTAAAATACAGGATGGAGGGAACCGAAAAAAGGGACGTCTTTCAGAGCTCATGAGCTTTCAAACCAAGGATTGGGCTGTCGAGGATATCAGATGGTTAGATGATAATTCCTTTATCGTAAAAGCCTATGCCATGCAGGGCCAAGGCAGTCAAAAAAAGAAGCAGTTTATTTACTTCCTGACAAAGCTGGATACTGTCGTAAGACAAACCGATTGAACCAGGAATTACGCGTTGGAAAGCTTGTCTATTTTTTCTATTTTGCTTTCTCATATTTGTAGCTCGACGTATTATCTGCCCCCGCCAGGAAAACGAATACCCAGCCCCACCTGTTTTGTAATCTATCGAGATGTAGCTGATTATCCTGACCCAGCCATAATTGGAACTGATTATTTTTGATCTGTCCGTATATCAGTGGTATGGGTATGATAATCCGATTATGCCGGGAAACAAAATAATTGTCCTTCAGTTTTCCGTCAAGCAGAATACTCTTCTTTGCTGTATCCCCCAGCAGCCAGGTCGCCTTGATCTGGTTATTTCCAATTGTGCTAAGTCTGATTTTGGCATTTCTGAAATCTAGCAGATCAATTTTATCCCTTAAGATCAGCTGGTTCCAAAGAGAAGAAAATTCAGCATCTTCCTCTTGACTGCTCACATTATTATAGATACCGTCGAAAGCCTTTAATTCAGAAATTTCAAGCATCCCCTCCTTTCTGGTCTGCTTCAATGAAGCGCATCCAAATACACTAAAAAAAGTACAAAGGAGCACAACTCCTACAGCTGTCTTTCCTGCCGGTATGCTTCGTCTCAATGTCATTGTTGTACAGTTTATATCCACTTAAATATAATCATAATTCTCCATATATTATTTTTTCGGACAGCCGTACAGTGCGCGTAGTATAGCATCATTTGGTTGACTTATTGTGTAACTCTCTTAAGCTTATAAGTCCACTCGTATTAAATTGTGAATCGCACTTGACATAAAGATACGTAGTTCAAAATAGAGTTTTTCCAATGTTGCAAGCCCTCATTAGTTATCAACTCGCATTTGCGTTTTTTAAGATATGCAAAAATAAATTCGCGGACAAAAAGCGAGCTTCATTTCTCCGATATACTATATTTTTTGAATTTAATCTTTTAATGTATCTAAATGTTCTCTAAATTTGCATAACTGGTTATATAATTACTTATACTATTATGGAACTATTTGAAAAAACGGGAAAAATAGCCTTAGGTAGCAGATTACGCTATATGGCATCAAATGTAACCGATGAGGCAGCAAGGTTACACGAACTCTATCAGATTGATTTTGCTCCGAAGTGGTTCCCTGTTTTCTTTGTTCTTTCGGAAGGTGATTGCAAAACCATCACGGATATCGCGAACGAAATAGGTCACTCTCAGCCTTCGGTGACTAAAATTGTCAAAGAGATGATCAATGCCGGCCTGGTCGAGGACAATCTACGTTCCCAGGACAAACGAAGAAATATGGTTGGATTGACCAAGCAAGGCAAAGCGCTTTGGGAACGAATGCGAATCCAATGCATTGATATCGATCATGCCATTGATGGTATCATCCAGGAAGCTACCCATAATCTTTGGGAAGCTTTAGCGGAATGGGAGTTCCTTTTGGAACAAAAATCGTTATTGAAACGTGTACAGGAACAGAAGAAAATTCGTGAAAGTAAGGATGTGAGGGTTGTCCCCTATCAGGCTGAATATCGTCAAGCATTTAAATCCTTAAACGAGGAATGGATCTCGACCTATTTTGAAATGGAAGAAACCGATCACAAAGCGCTTGACAACCCTGAAGAATATATTTTAGCAAAAGGAGGAAAAATTCTGGTTGCTCTTTATAATAATGAGCCGTTGGGTGTTTGTTCACTCATCAAAATGGATCACCCCGAATTTGATTACGAATTGGCAAAAATGGCAGTTTCCCCGAAAGCACAAGGTAAAAGTGTAGGCACTATACTGGGGCGCGCGATTATTGAGGAAGCGAAAACTCTGGGTGCGTCGAAATTATATCTGGAGAGCAATACCATACTAAAACCGGCGATCAATCTATATCATAAATTGGGTTTTCAGAAAATTACCGGCTACCCTAGCCCTTATCAGCGCTGTAATATCCAAATGGAACTTGACCTTAGAAACAGCTAGCCAAGAAAAACATTGCTAAGGCTAAAGCCTCCAAAGCTTCCCTTTACAGGAAGCTTTTATTATATTAATTATTTTTGAAAATAAAAGGTGATACTTTGATCATAATTGGTACATTGATATAAAAGATAATATGCAAGGTGTTAATAATTCAAATCAAGCAATGAGGCGACAGGCACTTTTTATGGATCTCTATAAAAGTGCGTTTCCTACGGTGGCTAAATATGTAAGCCGTATGGGAGGCAACTTTGACGAAGCGAAAGATGTATTTCAGGACGCTTTGGTCATTTATTATGAAAAGGTTATCTTAACCCCAACGGCATTGAAAAATGATATTGGTTACCTTATCGGTACGGCGCGGAATCTGTGGTTAAAACGTTATTACCAAACAAGCCAACATCTGCCATTGGACAACCTGGAGATCCCTTTAACAGATGAAGAGTCTCCGTCCCACGGACGGCTGTTGCGCTTTCTGGAAACTGCAGGGCGTAAATGTATGAATTTATTAAAAAGCTTTTATTATGACCGACTATCCCTCCAAGAAATCGCAGATGAATTTGGCTATTCAGGAACACGGAGTGCCACAGTTCAGAAGTATAAATGCCTGGAGAAAGTAAGAGAGTCCATCAGAGAAAAATCGCTAGTTTATGACGACTTCATGGAATGAGACCCAACAGATAGAAACTCATCTGTTGGGGACAGCGAATCCTGGCGAAGCACTGTTATTTGATGCACATTTGTTGCTAGACAATGAATTGGCTGATAAAGTAATCGCACAGCAAAAAGCTTACGAAATCGTAAAACAGTTTGGTCGCAGACAATTGAAACAAGAAATTGAAGCAATACATCAAATACTGTTTACACAGCCCCAACATATCCGTTTTAGCCAAAAAATAAGGCGGCTATTCAAAAAAACATAAATCAAAAAAATCATGAATATTGATAAAAATGAGTTCCGCAAATTTGCGGTCGGGCACTGCTATGTCCCAAAAGATCGGGTAGATAATTATTTAAGCAGCGTTGAACGCAATAGCATCCCTTTAGCGATGACGCCCTACATTACCGAAGAACGCGAGTTAAGGGTATCGCAAATGGATGTATTTTCCAGGTTAATGATGGATCGTATTATATTTGTGGGAGCACCTGTCGAATCCAATATCGCCAACATTGTACAGGCTCAATTATTATTTCTGCAATCCGTCGATGCCAAAAAAGATATACACATGTATATCAATTCCCCGGGAGGCGAAGTTTATGCGGGGCTGGGCATTTATGATACCATGCAATTAATCAGTCCTGACGTCGCGACCATCTGTACGGGTATGGCACTCTCGTTTGGCGCCATCTTATTATGTAGTGGTGCTGCGGGCAAGCGGAGTGCCCTGGCACACGCACGGGTCATGTTACATCAGCCTTTAGGTGGTGTCCAAGGACAAGCCTCCGACATTGAAATTACAGCCAATCAAGTTTTAAAAATAAAAAAAGAACTTTATGACATTATCGTCAAACATAGTGGACAAGCTTATCAGAAGGTACATGATGTCAGCGATAGAGACCATTGGATGGTTGCGGCTGAAGCAAAAGAATTCGGCATAATCGACGAAGTGCTGACCTAAGCGCCAATATGCTAGCGGCAGTGAACAATCGCTATTGATAACGTGATATCAATAGCGATTTGTTGGTTTGTTTTGAAAAAAACATCAGCTATATATCTTTTCTACTTTTTTCCTGAATAACAAAAATTCGACAAATGTACATATTAAATAAACTATTGAAAAGAGCAGCAGCAGCCTTAGCGGCGGAAGCACGATATCATATCGGTAATAGTCGATCAAAACCTCGGCTCCCAGAACAAGAACGCAGATGAAGGGTATCCCTGAAAATGTCAAAAACGACAAAAAATAATTATACCTGATTTTTTCTATTTGATTGAGAAATAATGATAGGGAACTAAAAACGATCGCAACAAGGTACACCGTTGATAGCCCCAGATTTATCAATATATTCAATATACTGATAAACCTTTCAAAAAGGGTATTATTAGTCGAGTTCAGATCACTAATAACCATTCTATACAGAACGGATAGGATTATGCTTATCAGAATATTGACCAGCCAAAATTGAAAGATAGTTTTTTTCATAACGTATAAATGCGCGACCTTTTATTATTTAACATATTAATTTTAGCTCGGTTCCTTTTCGTTTCTTACCCAAAAGATCTTATCTCGCAAAAATGATAAATTCCAATCTTCAATATAGATATTTCCTTCAAGGTCAGTCGACCCCTATTTTTATTCTTTCTTCTATTGAGAAGTTTATAAAATCACCTATCAACTTATGTATATTTCTTAATCTTATATCCAGGGCATAAGAACATCTTAAAACTATGTTTTTTCCTCATATAAATAAACTCCATTTTATATTCGAAAGCCTTTGCTTACAATTCGTTTGAAAAGAATACTTATTCGACATGTTGAAATGCTCATTAAAATTACCCAGGATTTCCTTCCCTATCAGCAGCAGGTTATTTAGTCTTAAAAGATATTCAAATGTTGACAACAGGCTTGCTTATTGCCTCCACTAGCACGAATGCTCTACTGTCAGAAAGAAAAAAGCCCAGCGAAACGATAGCTGGGCCTGTAAAGCCGGTGACAAACAATTTATACTATATAATGGCTTAGTTAAAATTTATAGGCCAAGTTTAGTCGAAAGCCTTGGGGGTTGACTACCCGCCATCCATAATGGGTATATCCCCAGGATCCGGGGTAGAACCCAACATAATTATATCGGTTGGTCACATTATTTACCAACAATGCAATGTGATAATTATTTTTTTGATAAGATGCGCCCAAATCTATAGAGAACAAATCATCAGGAAGGTATTTTTGATCTTGGACAACTGGCCAAGTTGCACGTTTGGCCTGATATTCGTAACCAGCTGAAAATCCTAGTCCCTCTAAATTACCTGCTGTCACCGTATATTTGATCCACGCATTGCTAATATGTCGGGCAGTACCGTATAACATGCCGCCTATTTTCTTTGGATCTTTATCTTTTGTTACTTTGGCATCAGTGTAAGCGTAATTGAAGACGACGTTCCAGTTTTTGTTAATCAGTCCATTGACGTCCAATTCGATTCCTTTGGATGTTGCTTCACCTGACTGTTCAAATTTACCGGGATTGTCGATACCAGCAGCGGTGAGCAGATTGGTTTTTGTTAAGTGATAGGCCGTTAAATTGGTCATCAACCTATTCTGAAACCAAGTTTTCTTCACGCCAATCTCCTTATTCTTTCCATAGGACGGATCTGCTGCTCCCCCGTTCAAGAGCAATCCAGCTTGTTCCTGAAATGTTTCATCATACAAAGCATAGACCGTAAAGGTAGGTGTTAACAAGCCAGTTACACTAAAACGCGGGGTAAACGCTTCGTTCTTCACTTCGTTGCCATTATTGGCAATAGATACCTTTTTTGTTGCTGTATAACGTAGGCCGGCAGCGAGCCTGAGTCTATCCTGCAGAAAACGAACTTCATCCTGTATGTGTACAGAGCTGTACGAATAATCCGATAGATAATTCGCCCCACGTTCCCGTAAGGATTTGGAGCGATCATACACCGGTAACATATTTTTGGTTAAATTGCCGTAAACGGGATTATAGATATTAAAGACCACCTCTCCCATGGCATTGACCGGCAGCTTTTTGCTTGTGTCAGTAATACTGCCTGCAACAGACCAATCTGCCACGTAGAACTTCTTACCCATGTCCAAACCTGCAAGAATATTGTGACTGACTTCGCCAGTTTTGAACTTTCCGCGTGTAAATACCTGTCCCACCGTTGATGTATTCAAGGCATCATTGATGCTAACATTACGGGTTACATCACCTTTTTTAATTCCATCAGATCCATCTTTTAATGCAATTGTATTGTAATTCGCATACAAAGAGGCTCCTTTCATTTCAGAGCGGACATAACCAAACTGTGCCGTCAGCAGCCAATCCTCATTCAAATTATGGCTGATCGTTCCATAAACATTGTGCTCCCAAGATTTGGTCGGATCCATAATCGGATCACTAAATGAAAAATTCTTCTTTAGCTCCTTAAAACCGTCTGTCCCATAGACATATTTCGAAAAACCACCTTCAAAATTATTTTGAGAGAGGATATATTCAAGGATTACATTGGTATTTTCACTCGCATTGTACTTAAAAGATGGATTCAGAACAAACTGTTCGTGATTGACATTTTGTTGAAAATTACCTTTCTTGGTTCCCATTACATTAAACCTTCCCAAAAACTTTCCATCGTTGCTCAATCTTTGGTCAATGTCAACCGCGGCACGCAATAGATTATAGCTACCCAAAGTCATTTGTGCGATTTTTTGATTCGTTCCCGACGGCTTTTTGGTCACTATATTATAGAAACCTCCAGGCTGTGTATTTCCCATCATAAATCCTGCTGGGCCCTTCACGAATTCAACACGTTCCACAAAGGCCATATCCTCACGTAGCGGCCCAAAACTACCGCTTACATCCATTCCATTACGCAGGTTAGAGGCTTGAAATCCCCGTACAGCGATACCGACACTCCCCTCTTCCTGATGTGTAATGGTCCGCACGCCACTTACATTCCGGGATAGCCCTTCCGCTGTGGTCAAGATCATTTGATCATTAAGTAAACGCTGGTCGATTACCTGAATGTTCTGCGGAGTCACCAAAAGATTTTCACCGAGACGCAAGGTCGAAGATGGTATAGTCGTTTTGTTGGCCACAACATTTGCTGTCGATAACACATAGGACTTTGTACTGTCCACCTTTGTGGAGTCAACGGCAAGATTTATTTTACTTTTCCATTTTTCTGGTTTGCCGCTCTGTGCCAATACAGCAGTCGGCAAAACCAGGACGCTCCAGAGAGTACTTTTCTTTAACATACATTATTTAGAATTAATATAATTAAATTTACACCACAAATTTAGAGTAGATAGACCCAATCGAATTTCGAATTCGGGAGAAAAACATTAGAATATGGGAGTAATTAAAACAAATCACGAACTGATGGCGGATGTACTACGCTTTTATGATCAGGATGAAGATGACCAAACTGTAAAGCGGCTGGATTCGCCCTTGGGCAGCTTTACAACAACCTATATTTATAATAGTCCTGAGTTTATCATTAGAGATTACGCCTATAGTTTTGCACAAGACATTACGCTGGCGTACAAAACCGCCACAAAAAATTACATTCAAATTGCCTTTTTCCTGAATCAACATGTGCTAAAAGATCGTATTAACAACAAATGCAATAACTATTTACCTCAGCACAATTATATCTATTTCACGCCTTCGGAATCCGATGTAGAGATATTCTTCGAGAAAAATATAGCCTATCGCAATTTTGATATCTATGTTGAGTCAGACTATTTTCATCAGTTTATTGCAGAAACACAACTTGTAGATTCTTTTATAGATGAAGTTGATCAGAATAACTTTGTCCGTTTGGTTGAAGCGGGTATTCCTCTGAGTTCGCAAATGCTTCACATTCTCCAAGAGATGAAATCCTATAGTAAAACGGGTATTCTGCGGCAGTACTTTATGAAAGGCAGAATAATGATCCTCCTGCAATTGCTATTTGAATCGATCAATCATGAAAATAAGCAAATGGATACGGAGAGCTGTTATCGAGAGGCTGACGCCAATGTATTTTATGCAATTCAAGATTTTATTACACAAAATACCAGAGAATTCTATACGATCGAGCAGCTAGCTATTAAATTCGGCATCAATCAATACAAACTGAAAAAGGGATTTAAGGAGATATCAGGCATGGGGTTATTCCAGTTTGCGACGAAAGTACATATTCAGAAAGCAATCTCTCTGTTAAAAACAACTGATCTATCTATTAAAGAAATAGCATTCAGAACGGGATATTCTTCTCCATCATCCTTTTCTGTTGCCTTCAAGAAGCAATGTGGCGTAGCGCCAATTCAACTTCGAAAAAAATCGGAAGCGCTACTTACACCACGAGGTCTCTCCGTCAAACAAACTGAGTCGTTAAAAGATAGAGCTTATCTACAATCTGATTAGGATTTATTTACATTACCTGCATCAAAAAATAGCCGCTATTTGCTCAAGGAAAGAAATCTGCTGCACATTGATTTTCCTCTTGGCCTCTTCCATTGTAAACCATGCGCCACTGTCTATTTCCGGATATGTCTGTATCCTACCGGATTTTGGTGGCCATTCCATCTGAAAATTATTACTGACAAGACTGTCGGTATCAATGTCGCCCTCAACAGCCCAGCAATGTACAATTTTTCCGCCTTTTTGCTTAATAGGATTTAATTGTATAAAATTCCCGTGAGGCAAATAGCCAGTTTCCTCCTTAAACTCCCTCTTAGCTGTCAACAGTTCACTTTCATTGTCTTCAACCTCCCCCTTGGGCACAGTCCACCATCCTTCGTCTCTTTTTGCGAAGAAGGGACCGCCGGGATGAACCAGAAAAAAAGAAATTTCTGCTCCCTGGAATTTATACAGTAATATTCCTGCACTGAATCTCGTTTTTGTCATCTGATAAACGCATTGAAAGCAAAGCTTTACAATTATTACTAATTTTCAATTTTCAGAACGCCGTTTCTTATTTTACACAAATATTCGACTTAATCTTCTTCTAGGTAGATCTTGTGAACGACAAATCTAACATTTTTACTAAATAATAGCATATCATCCACATCCTCGGAATCTATCGCATAAAGCGTATCTACCTCACCGCCATCCAAAAGTTCAGCATCGGGTATCAGCTCAAAAAAAGTGATCCCCTCTATTGTAGATAGTTCCTCAACCTTAATATAGGATATTCCTTGATTTTTCCAGATGGACAGAATCCCATCGGAAAATAATTGATACATATTAGCTTGCATTGACATGTTGCAAATTAGGAAAAAATTGGCTTATTACAGTTCCCTTATAATGTACATAATATCTTAATTGCTATTTTGCTTCCAGGATTGGTTTTGGGCATCTTTTTATAAGGCTGCTTCGCCTTGTCTTTTTGGCCGGCTTTCAGATAAGCTTCTGTTAGCCTATCATATAGATTTCCGCTCGTCGGATATAAAATCGTATTGACACTAAAAATATCGGTAGCCTGAGCCAATTTTAATAGAGCAGCTCATAATCCGTTCCGTTCAAAAAATCTTCAGCCAGCAATCTATTCGTACTGCCTGTTTTGTCTGTTGATATGTTTTTACTCCAGCTTCAAGGCCAATAGATTATGGCTATCAGAACGGGTTGAACAACATTTAGGATCGGCCTAAATTATAGAAGACCCTACGTCTTTTTAAAAATTTAATATATATTTATGTATCTAAAACTTATACATGTTAGAAAATTTCGCATTCTATCTTTTTTTGGTTCTATTGATCACCATGCTTATTATGCTGGCAAAAAAAATTCAGGTCGCCTATCCTGTTTTGCTTGTGGTAGCTGGGCTTTTAATAAGTTTTATTCCGGGAGTACCACCCATAAAGATAGAACCTGAATTAATATTTATTATTTTTCTGCCCCCTCTACTGTATGAAGCCGCTTGGTCAACCTCCTGGAAGGAGCTTTGGCGATGGCGCAGGATTATTTTCAGCTTTGCTTTTGTCGTCGTGTTTTTTACAGCATTATCGGTAGCGATTTTCGCAAACTATTTTATCCCCGGATTTTCTTTGGCCCTGGGCTTTTTATTGGGCGGAATTGTTTCTCCTCCCGACGCAGTAAGTGCAGGTGCAATTTTGAAATTTGTAAAAGTGCCGAAAAGATTGGCTTCCATTCTTGAAGGAGAAAGTTTGCTGAATGATGCTTCTTCGTTAATAATTTTCCGTTTTGCGATGATTGCAGCCGCAACGGGACAATTTGTATGGTATGAAGCCGCAGGAAACTTTGTGTGGATGTGTGTAGGTGGCGTAGGTATAGGAATCTCAATGGCCTATATTTTCCTTAAAATGCACAAGATTTTACCTACCGATCCAAATACAGATATATTATTGACTTTCATTGCGCCCTTCTCCATGTATTTGGTCACGGAAGAATTTCACGCTTCTGGGGTCTTGGCGGTAGTAAGCGGTGGCTTGTTTCTCTCTTATCGAAGTCACGACTTTTTGAGTAGCGCCTCCAGAATACGTACTGTAACGGTTTGGGAAAGCTTTTGTTTTCTACTTAACGGAATTGTTTTCATGCTTATCGGATTGGATCTACCCGAAATTGTTAATGGATTGGGCGACACCGATATTTATACGGCGATCGGTTATGGTCTGGCGGTTACCGCTGTACTCATTATTGTACGAATTCTCGCTGGTTATGCGGCGGTAATTACCACATTAATTATGAGAAATTTCATCACTGTGGCGGATGCGCAGTCTCCCGGATGGAAAACTCCCATGATCATTGGCTGGACCGGAATGCGGGGTGTGGTTTCTTTGGCGGCGGCACTTTCAATACCCTTGACTTTGGCTGACGGTACACCTTTTCCACAACGAAATCTGATCCTCTTTATCACATTTGTCACCATTCTTTTAACATTACTTGTCCAAGGACTTACCCTTCCCTTTCTATTGAAAAAATTCCCACTTGTAGACCGGGATTTTGTGAGAACGGAGAAGGAAATAGATTATGAAATTCAAAACAAGCTTGCTCAGGTAGCAGTGGATAAAATCCGTCAGGATTATGCAGACAAAATAGATAGTTTCCCCACATTGAAAGACCAATTGCAGAAATATGAAAATCAATTGATGAGTTCGGAAATCATCATTAATTACGCTGAATATCGAAAAATCTATATTGACATTCTGGAAACTCAACGGATATGGCTTATCAATAAAAATCGTGAAGAGCTTTTGCTTGATGAGGAAATTATCCGAAAACACTTACGTCTGCTTGACCTTCAAGAAGAAAGAATGAATATGAAAAGCTAGTAAGTTGAGGCAAAGCTTGCACTATATTTACTATTTTACCAAAAATATCGCGAAAGAAACATGACGAAGGCTAAAATCTATTTCCTGATTTTATAAAAAGCGACATCAATCCGTTAGATTAAGATGCAAATAAGAAAAGAGAACGACACTATTGGAACAAAGATTTTATAGACTATCTATCAAATGCCAGCCCAGTAGCAGGCCAATAATGAGAAAGCAGGCTGACATCAAAGCAATGCCATAGGACCCATAAGTAAAACGTTCCTCTTCAATCTGTTTAACCACTCTCCTATACTTGATGTAAGCCAATACTACAGTAACAGAACCGATAATAACAATCGAAATACCAACAACCCCAGAATACTCATGTTCAATATTCATCGTTTTTTTTGAATTGAGCATTAACGTTACCTGTTGGATAAATAAGGAAAACTTAACAACGACAAAACCAAAGCCCATGATACCCAAACTCGTGGTTATCCAGGCTAAGAATGTACGCTCGTTGGCCAAATGATCATTGATTTTTTTAGAGTTATTCTTTTCCATCATATTTAATAAAATACATTTTTAAGGCTCTTCATAAGACCTTTGTTGTAATTCCGTAGATAAACCATCAGCCGGTGCAAATTGTTTAAATGAACGCAAAAATAAATAGCTGTGACAAATACTTTTTTGGGCGATGGAATAAATTTCTTTACTCGGGGAAAAATACCTGGTCAAAAAGTTTTTTTGCGGCAAATACACCATACTATACGGATTACACATTTGAAAACTACGGATATGTCATAAATACGGTCTTTTGGGTACAGCTTTTGAGTTACGAAAGGAAAAAAATATAACACCTTAATCATAATACTTAACATGGAAAATATAGATCAAAAAGCAAAAAAAATGGGATTAGAAAAGGGATATTATCTATTATTGATGGCTATTTTAGATATCCCTGTTGATAACGAAAATGAAGACAGCAAAAAGGCCTAAGTGTATGAGAAGAGTCGTTATTATAAGTACCTATCCACCCCAGGAATGTGGATTGGCAACTTTCACAAAAGATCTTAAACAAGGCATGAGTGCTGACGGGAATACCATCGTTGATGTGATTGCGGTATCCAGATCCAGCGTTGAAGAGTTCGATCCATCTGTTCGCTTTGTTATTGACAAGGAAAGATTGGATAGCTATATTCAAGCCGCTCATATTATCAATGAAGAATATAACTATTGTATTATTCAGCATGAGTATGGTATATTTGGCGGCGCTGATGGTCTATTTATTAATCAGCTTGCCAATAGTTTAAATATACCTTTGCTAACGATCTTTCATACCATATTGCAATCTCCCTCATTACGTCAAAAGGAAATTATGGAATCGCTCCTCATAAAATCGCAAGCTGTGGTATCCTTATCACCAAAAGGAAGCGAATTGTTAATGGAACTGTTCCCTATGGTTGACGATAAAAAAATTAAAGTGATTCCTCACGGTGTGCCACAATTTGATTACAACCAAGGGTTAGCAAAATACAGATTAGGTTTTCAAGATAATTTTGTGATGATGACTTTCGGCTTAATTGGTCGAAGCAAAGGACTTGAATATGCGATCCGCTCCTTGGAAGGATTGGATTTAGCAAATTTCAAATACTTGATCGTGGGCAAAACGCATCCGAATGTTCTGGCTCACGAAGGTGAATCCTATCGTTTTGAATTACAAAGCCTAGTGGCTCAGTTGAAATTACAAGATAAAGTAGTTTTTGTAGATGAATTTTTAAGTGATGAGCAACTGAAAGAATACTTAACAGCTTGTGATATCTATTTATCCCCCTATCAACATGAACAACAAATCAGTAGCGGGACATTATCTTTTGCTGTCGGTGCAGGTGCTGCGGTCATTTCGACACCCTATTGGCATGCAACAGATCTCTTGACAGACGAGCGGGGAATTCTCACTCCCTTCAGCGATATTCAAACAATGAGCGAGAATATCCAATTGCTTTATCAATCTCGAAGACTGCTGGCTTGGCATCGTTTCAAAGCGCGTAGTTACGGCGAACAGACAACCTGGAAAATGGTTGCAAAGGTCTATCTTGAGGTACTATCCAACTTATCAACGCCGATACGGTCCTTAGCACATTACAAAAATTACCATTCGTTTGATTTAAAACAGGAAGCATAAGAAATAGCGTCTCTCCAATTAGAGAGACGTTTCTATTTATAGGCTGATATCCGATCTACGCTGATTTTTTAGAGCCAAGTTAAATGCACGAAGTGCCCTAATGACATAAACCCTTTGCGCTTCCTCAGCTCCGGTGTTTGCTTCTAGTTCCACTTTTTCAGTATGTACAATCTGCTCTTGGTAAGCGATTGAAAAAAATGCGTATAATTTCCCCTTTGATTCGGGCACGATAGTCGCATAACCCGTCGTCGCAATACCCCATTCCGTATGAAATAAAGTCGCTATCCTCACCGCCATTTGTTCAGCGATAAGCGGTGATACACAGTCACACTTTTGGGCTTCCTCTACATCGACATCCAATAGATGGATTTTTTCTTCTAGGGTGTATGCTGTCATTCCTCCCCCATAGACATCCATCGCACTTTCCATTTGTGCACAGGCAAACTGTAGCAGGCCTGCAGTAACACTCTCTGCTACTGCTAAACGCTCATGGTGAGCTAGGAGCGAGTTTCTAATTTCCTTAAGTTGTGCCTTGAAAAATTGTATTTTGTTCATATCCTTTAGATTTGCGCTCACTGAAATACAGATCCTATTTCGTTGTTTCCTTAAAACCGTTACTATAAGACAGAATATATACTAACCCGAGGTGTATCGACTATTAGGGATTTCAGGGCGAAAAGAATGTTATTATTATACAACTCCGTTGATAAAAATGCCTGTGCGTCTTCGGCCGTATCAAAAACATGTAATAATTGGATATAACCATCCCCAATTAGCAACTCTATCGAAGTTGCGCCTTTTATCTGATCAATAAACGAGTCCCGAAATTTTTCATATATGCCTGATACGGCACCTTTATCGCTATTATTAATTTTTAAGGTTACTTGTAAATAAGCTTTTGCCATGGCATTAGTTTTTATAATGATTAAACTTTCTCATAACGGTGATCTTTAACAGGCTAACAATAGCTAACAGAACATTGTTTGTTTTTATTCCAAAACAATCATTAAACAGCTATTGTTATTAATAAAAAATACATCAAAATTATGGGAAATTTATTATACATTATCGCCGTTATTTTAGTAATTATTTGGGCAATTAGTTTTTTAGGGGGGTACGCAACAGGAAATATCATCCACACATTGTTGGTTATTGCAATTATAGTGGTATTGTTGCGAGTTATCCGCGGTGCGGCATAAATGATTGTTTTTCACAAAAGTTTATTCTTTCTATAAAAAGAATAAGAAAAATAGCACAGATCAGGAATATTTCAATAAAATAGAACATTCCTGGTCTGTGTTATCAAGACGCTAAATAATAATTTTAAAATTTTTGTCTGTTGCCAGTAAAACAACGCTAAGAATACACATCATTAATGAATTATAAAAATGATGGTATTCTCCATAAGCCATATGTGCCGTAAAAGCACCTATTGCAAATGGAAACAAAAGTAAAACCCCCAGCAACTCGCCTACTCCGATGCCCAGTGTCCAGGTTTTATTAAAACCTAAAGAGTCCATGCTTTGCATCATGGACTGCTTCTGAAAAACTTTGAATAATGAGGCATATCCAAATACATAGAGGTAATAAGCATAACTCAACCAATGAACGACAAATTTTATAGTTTCCATTTTATACTAAAACTCCACCAACACGATCAACGAAAGCTATTGGAAGGATCACTGTGGTATTGCTTTCACTTTATCTACGATTGGAGGAAGATGGAAAATAAATATTCTTTCTTATCTCTTGCATGAGGGCAAATTACGTTATGGTGAACTGCGAAAAAGACTCGTCGGCATTTCAGAACGTATGCTCATTGCTAAACTGAAAGAACTTGAACAGGACAAACTGGTCAATCGTATTGTCTATCAACAAGTTCCCCCGAAGGTTGAATATGAACTAACAGCATTGGGACGCTCATTGGAAAATATTTTAATCCTTATGGATGAATGGGGAGAGACAAATATGTAAAATAGAGTCCTTGTGTTTGAATATACAGGGACTCTATTTTATTGTTGATACCCTAGGCCTCGGTTCACAGCTTTCATGTGATTGTGGGCATTAATTTTTGGAAAGTGCATAAAGCGCAAAAGTACCCAACCAATGTGAGCCCATATAGTCGTCTTTGGAAGTAATATTGGGCAACGAATATTTCAGATGTTTATTGGCTAAACCATGCAGATGATTTAGCTCAGGAAGTGCCTTTGCAATACCGTTTAGACAAGTCGCCCGGCTAAAATTTAATCCATCCAAATGAACCAAATGCCCGTCTGTACGGTCTTTCACAATGCCGGGTTCCAAGTTAAAATCCGGATTGAAAAGATCAGGCAGAAAATCTTTCAGCCATTTTCGATATTCATCCTGTCTTAAAACCACACTCATGCAAAGTGCCTCCTCAAGACAGGGCGAAAGAAAGTCGCTTCCGCTGGGCTCAAAGGAGATATTACAATTTTTGTCATGGCTATATAGCCTTACAGCATTTGTCATCAATGATTTTTCGAAAGCAACCTGATTTGTTCCCCGTGCAAAATCCAATACCAGCGATAGGCCAAAAGCAGAATTATCATGATAGCCGGTTCGAATCGGATAAACCAATTTTGGCAAATATTCCTGATAGGCTTTCATGATATGTTTTACCATCGGATCGAGAATTTTTGCCCAGCGTTCCGCATCTGGATCTTTCCAGGTTAATAGTTCTTTTTGCAATTGTAATAACCAGGCCCAACCATAGGTGCGCTCAAAGTTTTTATTATTCTTATCCTGAAAAAAAGCTAATTCAGTTGCTGCATTTTCTGCAGTGATATTCCTGTTCAGCTGTTTCCGGATTGTGCCGGACTTATCCAAATCGGGAAATTGCTTTAAAATTCGTACGATTGACCAATAACCATGGACTGAGGAATGCCAGTCAAAGCAACCATAAAAAATTGGATGTAATGTACGCGGTCCCTTCAAATCTTGGTCACTTCCGAGTACTTGTCCCAATTTGTTCGGATATTCTATCTCAATACAATGCAATGGCAATGTAAGCAAATGTCTTGCTTGGGCACTATCCAATTGTATCGGGACATTATTTGTGCTATTATTTACCTTGATCTCTGAATTATTGTGGCAGGAAATAGCCAGTATTGAGCTACAGATCAGTCCTATTATTCTTTTCATTTCTTTAAGTTTTAGTTTCATTTTTCAGGATGAGGTTTATTTGAAGTTGATAATCCACTGCTACATTAATCTTTACCTGAAGCCTCCTGGAGCAACTGTTTAACCAAGATTGGAACCGCTACGGTTGCTGCTTCTTCAAAACATTTTATCCGACCTAATGTTGTACTGTTCGGAATTTGTTTGTCGATCAAAAAAGACCGGCAATAATGAGGCGCAAATTGCCGCAACCCAGCAGCTGGATAAACCTGTAAGGAGGTTCCGATAATAATGAGGATATCCGCCCTTGAAACATAGGACATTGCGCGTTCAATCTCCGGAACAGCTTCACCAAACCACACGATATTCGGTCGCAGTTGACTTCCTTTTTCACAGAGATCTCCCATTTTTATTTCTTCGCCTTCTATCTGGTAAATCAAACGATCGTCAATGGATGACTTGGATTGATCCAACCGACCATGTAAATGTATAATCTTTGTAGAGCCGGCCTGCTCGTGCAACAAATCGACATTTTGTGTGACGATCGTGACCAGATAGGCCGATTCCAACTGACGTAACGCGAGATGCGCGGCATTTGGCCTTGCGGCCAGCGCAGCCTTCCGTCTAAGGTTGTAAAATTCCTGAACAAGCGCCGGATTTTTTTTCCAGCCTTCAATAGAGGCTACAGCCATTACATCATGACCCTCCCATAGTCCATTTGCATCCCTAAAAGTAGGTATCCCACTTTCGGCAGAAATCCCCGCTCCTGTTAATACAACGATATTTTTCTTTTCCATGTGCTTGCTTAATCCTTTAAAAATAAATAAATCTTATGAATCTATTGAGTTTGAAAGGATAACTTTTTTAACAAGAGACGAGTTCATTACTCGTTTATCAATTTAGTAGCGTAGTTATCAGGAAGCTCAAGCCGAATAGAATCTTTGCTGGCGGCGGCTTTTCGGTTCATTTCATCGAAAGAACGCTGGTAATAAACGAAGGCCTTATTGGGTATATAAAGATCTTTAGCCTGTTTTACTGCAAAATGATAACGGTTATCCGACAGCTTGACATGCTTATAAATACGATAGGTTACAATTTGAATCTGTACCTTGTCAAGCTTCGGTATCGTTTTCAAATCAGCCGGTTCGTGAAAGTATTTCTCATTGAAATACATGAATTCATCTGAATTGGCGAGCCATTCCAGATTTATTTTTCCCTCCACCACTTTATTCGCTAGCGAATCCGCACGTTGTCGTTCCATCTTATTTCCATCTCCGGCAGTACAGGAAACCCATAGTGCGATCCCAGACAGGGATGCAAGAAAAGTATGCAATAGACTCATCCGCCTAATTTAGTATAAAAATAATACCCGTCATAACGGCGACATCAAAAAATATTTTTAATCAAAAAAGTCCGGGATGCTGGCATCCCGGACCAAATAATTTATTTAGTTACTATTAAAGATTGTTTTCAATGGCGCCAACTTTCTCACGATGCAATGCCAAAGGTGAATCCAATAATACCGCAATAACAGTCATATTTTTATCCAAGCGTTCCTTTGGTACCTGAATATAAACAATCCCCGGAATACTGCTCCAGTAAAGTTTATTGAAGATCTCATGGTTGATCATGGATCCTTCACCCACCAGCCTAATCCGGGCAATACCGTTTTTTATTCCTTTGAGCGCGATAGGCCCTGTTGGTACCCCTTCGACAAAAAGGTAAAGGGTCTGACGATCCTTTGAAAGCGCACTTAAACCTTCATAATGTCCCTCAGGTAGTCCCTTTCCAGTCTCATAAAGTGCTTCTGCATGCTTCTTAACCCAGTCTAAAACAGCTGGATTTGTCAAATTTTTCACAGGTAGCTTTGACTCCATGCCATCTATAGTTAAACCGGAATGATCAAAGATATTTTTTCCACTATGGAGCAGTGATGCGATTTGATTTAATGCGGTATTGGTTTGCTTGTTGTCGAGTACAGCTTGTAATGTAATAGCTTCTTCCCGAGGTGCGTGCCACTGCACCTTGTCTTTGAATGTCAAGGCCAATATTGTGACGTCCTGATCAAAGTTAACTTTTGTCAGGTCCAATTGGACCTTTTCATCCAACAATACCGCAGTTACCTTAGAAGCAGCATCTCCAACAACAGAAACCGCCTGAATAGCATCATTCAGCAAACCCTTTAACTGCAATTGTTTTTTTTGTTCATATACATAGAGATAGAGGGTTTTTCCATCTTTTGACAAAGCGGACTTACCGTTGTAATTTTCGAATGGAATGCCTGCTCTTGTGCCATATATTGCCGAAGCGTGTTTATTCGTCCATCTTCCCAATTGCTTCAAAATATTCATCTGCTCTTGGGGAATGCTGCCGTCTGCTTTTGGGCCGATATCCAGGAGGAGGTTTCCACCCATGGAAATACAATCTACCAAAGTACGGATAATCATATTGGGTGACTTGTATTTCTTGTCAAAAGGCTGATAGCCCCAAGAGTCATTCATGGTATAGCAGAGCTCCCAGAATTTAGCATCCGGCCGGCTTACAGGAATCCCCTGTTCAGGAGTCTCGTAGTCGCCATGGTTATTCAAACGCGAATTAATAATGATATTGGGGTTATACTTGCGCAAAAGTGATAACGTTTCCTTAGATTTCCACTCCTCAGCACTATGTTCCCAGTCCCCATCAAACCAAATCAATTCAGGTTTATATTGCTGTGATAATTCGCTTAATTGTTTTTGATAATATTCAACATAATGGTTCCAACGATTGGGCTCCTTAGCTAGTTCGTAGCGCTTTCTTGCACGTGTAAAGACATCGTAATAAGGATGGCTCCAATCCGGCAGAGAATAATAGAGACCTGTATGCAATCCCTCCTGCTGAATAGCCTGAACAAATGGCGTAATAACATCCTGTTTGGCAGCAGCATCTTTTAGAGTGCTAATCGCTTTATCCGCCTGAGTATTCCACAAGGAAATCCCATCATGATGTTTCGTGGTAATCACAGTATATTTTGCGCCTGCTTGTTTGATCAGCTTAGCCCACTCCTTTGGCTTATAATTTTTGGCCGTAAAACCATCAAGCTGTTTGATGTAATTATCGTGGTTAATATAATTATTGAAGAATGACCAGGACTCAGAGATCCCTTCAACGGAGTAGATCCCCCAATGAATAAAAATCCCTAGTTTGGCATCTTCAAACCAATCCATTTTTTGTGCTGAAATAGTGTCCTGAGCGCTGACGTTGAAGCACGCCGACGCCAAAAGAACAAAAAGAGAAACCTTTTGAAACTTCATAAAGTTAAATTATCGATTACATAACGAGTTTAAGCCAGCAAAATACATATAAAACATTATAATTTCATTGTGTAAGCGATAAATTACAGCGATGACGCTCTTGCTAAACCGAATAACTCCTTAATATGATCGGCAGATTCTCAGGACGTAGCATTGCTGCGCACAATTATAATTGTATTTCAACGCAAATTTATCTAAGTTTGGCGGGTATGATCGAATTATATACAGACGGGGCATCTAGTGGAAATCCAGGCCCAGGAGGGTATGGAACTATCTTAAGGACTATCTATACAGGCGACAATGAATCGTTCAAGGGAAAATTAATTGAAAAGGAATTTTCAGGAGGGTATAGAAAAACAACAAATAACCGTATGGAGCTGATGGCCGTCATCATAGGGCTCGAAGCATTAAAAAACTTAAATCAGGCCGTTACGGTATATTCCGACTCTAAATATGTCATTGATGCCATTGACAAAAAATGGGTATACGGATGGATCCAGAAAGGCTTTGCCGGCAAAAAAAATAAAGACCTTTGGATGCGTTTAATGAATGTTTATAAACTACATAAAGTCAAATTGGTTTGGGTAAAAGGCCATGCTGGCCACCCTTTGAATGAACGTTGTGACCGCTTAGCTGTGGCCGCATCCAAAGATATGGCCAATTGGAAAATCGACACGGTATTTGAAGTCGAAGAAAACAAATAGCAGGATACAAATTCAACGGTCGACTTTGAGAAATGAGGCAGGTAAATTTGGATATTGCACAAATTAGCGAAAAGGCACCCGATCCATTGGAACTAAGTGCCTTTTTTTAAATAATGTAAGGTGAAAAGGTCTAACTGGAATCAGTCCGATATCTAGAAATTCTGTTTCATTGAAAAAGAGTTTGCTTCTTAAAAACGAAATGCTGGTGCGGCGATCTCCTGAACCTTACTTTCCCGAAACTCCTTCATACTGCTCGGCTCCTTGCTTTCTAATTCAGCAAAGTCCACCACCCCGTTATCCTTGGCCCACCGAAAGTAAGCGGTAGATAGGCGCGATACCACATCGTGATGTTGTGCCGCAATATCTTTTCGTTCGCTCGGATCTTGTTCCAGATCATATAGTTCCCATTTGTAGGATGGCCAGCTGGAAACCAACTTCCACTTCCCTATCCGCGCAGCACGGTTTCCGGCCCGCTCCCAAAAAAGACCTTCTTCACGCGTTACCGTATCCTGCTGATTGAACAGCACCGGAAGTAAGCTTTTTCCGGGAAGTTTATTAACCTGATGCCCTTGATATTCCTTGGGATAATTGGCTCCGGCAAGTTCATAAAAGGTTGGCGCCAGGTCGATGATATGGCCAGTTCCTTTTTTGATGCCACTGGCGATTTTCCCCGGAAACCAAGCGATAAATGGGGCATTGATCCCGCCCTCGTAGGTGTAATCTTTAAATGCCTTGAATGGAGTATTTGATGCGTAAGACCAATTTTTACTTTGTGATTCAAATGAACCTACCGTACCCACTGGTCCACTGTTTGCCCGAGCGCCATGGAACCAACGGACGAGGTCCTCTGCAGGTGCACCATTATCCGACAGGAACACAATTAAGGTGTTGTCTAACTGGTCATTTTCTTTGAGTTTTTGCAACAATTTACCGATGGTCTGATCCAAGCGGTCGACCATTGCAGCGAACACTTCCATTTTCCTGGCCCACAACTGTCTTTGGTCAAAGGATAAACGTTCCCAGTCGTAGATATCTTCGTCGGCAATGGAAAGTTTGTACGTATTATCAACTATCCCCAGTTCTTTTTGGCGCTTAAACCGTTCCCTACGGATGCTCTCCCAACCTTTATCATAGTAACCCTTATACTTGGCGATATCCTGTGGTAGAGCTACTAAAGGCCAATGCGGTGCCGTATGCGCTAAATATAGGAAGAACGGTTTATCCTGATCCTTGATCTGATCCAGAAAACCTTCAGCCTCCCGATTGATCACTTCTGTAGAAAAAGAGCTTTCCAAGGGATAGCCTGCAGCATCTGTCGCTCCTTTAAATGTCGGGGCACCTGAATCTGAATTCTTTTCTTCTCTTGGAAAAACAAAATCAAAACCACGGTCCCAAGGCAGGCTCTTTCCTTTACCAGACACATGCCATTTGCCTGATGTCGCAGTGACGTAGCCATTGGCACGAAGAACTTCGGCAATCGTCAATGATTCCGCATTGAGGTAACCTTGGTAAGCCGGTAAGCCCAAATCATTGGAAAAATATCCCACGCCAGCTTTGTGCTGGTACTGACCCGTAATCAGGGATGCACGTGTTGGCGCGCAGATGGAGTTATTATAAAATTGTTTTAACCGTATTCCCTCGCTGGCCAGACGATCCAGATTGGGAGTTGCGATCTCCGATCCGTAAGCGCCCAAATCGGAGTATCCGAGGTCATCGGCAAGAATCAAGATAATATTCGGCTTGTTGCTTTGTGCCACAAGAGCACTTGTTCCACCAAAAATAAGGGCAATACATAGTGTTAGTTTTTTCATTTGATAAGAATTTTTATATGTTTTTAGTGTCCATGATAAAAATGATTCTTTTCACTCGGTTCGAGTATATCATCAGGGTTTTCATAAGCCTATCTTTTATACCTAGCGCAACTGACTGTTTATTTTCAGCAGTTTATAGTCCACTACCCCATTCTCTTTTGCCCAAAGCTTATAACGCGCTTCGAGATCTTCAACAATTTTCGGGTATTGATCTGCGACATTATTGTTTTCCCCCCTGTCTACATCGATATTGTACAGCTGTGGTTTATTCCCCTCTTTGAATAAAGACACTAGTTTCCATTTACCATAGCGTACGGCTCTGTTGCCGGCTCGTTCCCAAAACAATGGATCAGGACGCTCAACCTGACTTTTATCAGTATGCAATAAGGCTCTCAGGCTAATCCCCGGTAAAGGATTGATGGGTAAGTTGCCCTCTACTGAGGGATATTTTGCTTGGGCAAAATCATATAATGTCGGGGCGATATCAATCAGGTGTCCCGTACCTTTCTTGACGACGTTGGCTTTCACTTCCTTTGGAAACCAGACAATAAACGGCGCACCGATACCGCCTTCATAAGGATTATCTTTATAGCTCCTCAAGGGCGAGTTACCCGTTTGTGACCAATTGCTATTTTGCATATCATAAGAACCCGGCAGCCCCACAGTCTCCGTATTCCGCGAGGTATAAATGCGGTTTCGATCACCGCCTTGTGCACCGTTATCGGATAAAAAGATGATAATGGTATTCTTGTCTTTTTTCAGTTCCTTCAAGGTTTGTCGCACTTTTCCGATACTCTGGTCGATGCGATCGACCATAGCAGCGAACACCTGCTGTCGACGTTGCCAGTATTGCTGTTCATCATAGGTGAGCCTGTTCCATTCCTGTACACTTGGATCCTTTGTCGAAATAGGCTGTCCTTTCGGAAAAACTCCGCTTTGAACCGCATTTTCATAACGTTTCATACGCAGGCTATCCCAGCCCTGCCGGTATACGCCCTTGTATTTTTGGATTTCTTCTTCCGGAGCCTGCAAAGGCCAATGTGGTGCATTAAAAGCGAGATACAGAAAAAACGGTTTTTTATCCTGCTCTTGTTCACGCAGAAAGCCAATTGCCTGATCAGTAATCTCGTCCGTGAGGTAACGTCCTTGTGGTAGATAGAAAGGTTTATTATTTCGATACAAAGGCACGGTAGGATTTTCAGGTCCATTGATTTCATAAAAATTGGAAGCCCCACCCACAAAATTAAAGGAGCGTTCAAAACCACGTTGCGCAGGCCATTGGTCATAATCATCGCCTACATGCCATTTTCCGGAGATAATGGTAGAATAGCCTGCCCCTTTTAGTACTTCCGCCAGCGTGAGCGACTCGTGGTTTAAAAAGCCCTGGTATGCTGGCAGGCCAAGGTTAACGTTAAAATACCCCATACCCGCGCGATGAGCATATTGTCCTGTCAATAATGTTGCTCGCGTCGGCGCACAGATCGAATTATTATAAAACTCCTGGAAACGTGTGCCCTGTTTTGCCAATTCCGTCAAATTTGGTGTATGGAAATCTGTTCCGCCATAAGGCGCTATATCTGAAAAGCCCAAATCGTCAACGAGAATCAAGACAATATTTGGTCGCTTATCCTGCGCTGTACTTCTATTCAGCAAGCAACTTAGACAGGTCAATAAAAGAATAAATACTGTTTTCATAATTTATCTTGTTTTGTTTTATAGTACGAATAAAAATAGATTGCTCCATTACAGCAATACCATTCGTTATTTAACCAACCAATCTGAATGTTGAACCAATTTTGGATTCAAATTCAGCTCCCGTTGCGGTGTTGGAAAATGAAGATGTCGCGCTGCAGCATTTGTTTTTCCCGCAGTTTTTAGTTTTGTGATGTAATAGTTTGCTCCACGACGTACCAAGTCAAACCAACGTTGGTACTCATAGACAAATTCCTTGCGTCGTTCCTCAAGTACCAGTTCCCGAAAGCTATCTTTGTTTTCCGTATCGGAAAGCTTTTCAACGCCAGCGCGTATACGGACGGCATTGATCGCATCACGCGCTTCCTGCGTTGGCCCATTTAGCTCATTTTCCGCTTCTGCCAAAATGAGAAGGACTTCAGCATATCGTATGATGGGTGTATTCTTTGAAGACTGCGCCTGGTTGCCGACTACGGTCTGGTCATAATACTTATTGAATTGTGGTTTGACTAATGCATAGTATTTTCCATCTGTGGGTGATGTCATGCCAGTTGTAAATGTTACGGAAAGGCGTTTATCAGTCGCTGCAAAGCTCTTGTACAGGCCACCTTCGGCATGTAGGGCATCGGCATAGTCCCCATTGATACCGGGTATATCTGCTGGAGCGGAACGACTGGCCAATGAATTCCCTTGGTAGCCGCTGTTTCCTTTAAACTGCGCTGAAAAAATATGTTCAATACCATTTTTTTTATCTATATCGAAGACATCTGAAAAATCCAAAAAAAGTGCATACCCCTCTTTGTCAATCACATCCTTGGCTAACAATTTGGCATTAGTCCAATCCGATCTGGTTAGGTATACCTTGGCCAGGAGGCTTTTAGCCGCGCCGGATGTAGCACGCCCTTTGTCCGCATCGCCATAATTCTTATAATTCGGGAGACTGGAGGCAGCTTTTAGATCGTTTATAATCTGTGAATAGACTTCGTCTTCTGAAGCTTTTGCCACGTATAACTCTTGTGCTGATAAGCCTTCTGTAGGACGTAAGACAAGCGGAACAGGGCCAAACCAACGCACTAGATTGAAGTAATGTAATGCACGCAGAAATTTGGCTTCGTTGACCAGGCGTTGTTGCACCATGACATCTATCTGATTTTGATTCATCGCTTCGATGTTCACGATATTTAGATTTGACGCGTTGATGGCATCATAGCTTTGTTTCCAGAGTTGTTCCATCCGATCGTTTGAGGCGTCGTGTGTTAAATTACTGATGGCGCGCACATGGGCATTTCGCGCCCGAGGTCCTGCTTCATAGTCATCTGTTGCCATCTCCACGCCAATCTGAAATAAGCTGTTGTACAACGATTGCCCCGTCTCATACAGTTTACGATAAGTGCCTGTTACTGCGGCCACTGCTTGTCCCTGGTTCAGATAAAACTGTTCGGAAACCAATGCACTTTCGGGCTTCTCGGTCAATTTTGAACAGGAGATTCCTGTTAACAAAACGGACAATAAAGGAATAGAATAATATATTTTTTTCATTGGATCTGTAAAAATTAGAAGGTTAAGGATATACCAACAGAAACAGATTTAGCAGCTGGATAAACTCCAGCATCCGTACCAATCTGAACATTACTACCTGAGGTTACCTCAGGGTCAAATCCCCTGTAGCTAGTCCATGTAAATAGATTTTGTGCAGCGAGGTATAGGTTTAAATTCGTAATATGTGCATTTTTCAGCCATTCTTTTGGAAAGCTGTAACCAAGTTGCAGCGACTTCAGTCGTGCAAATGATCCACTTTCGACAAATTGGTTCGAAAATACCGGTGCGGGATCCAGCTTAGCTCTTGGGTATAGCTGACTTGGATTGTTTGTTGTCCAGCGGTTAAGTGCATCAATCGATGCATTCTGCTGACCGGTAAACATCTCGAGGTTTTGGCGGTTGATATTCAGCAGATCGTTGCCAACGGTTCCCTGAATCAGAAAAGACAAATCAAATCCTTTGTAAGAAAGCGTATTACTGATACCAAATATAAAATCAGGCTGTGCGTTGCCGATCATAGTCCGGTCGTTGGCGGTGGTAAACTGACCATCGCCATTAATATCTTTATACAAGCGATCGCCGGCTTTTGAGTTTGCATTTCCAGTCAAGGCTCCTTTACTATTCTCTTCGCCCAATTGTAAAATACCATCGGTTACGGTTCCATAAAAAGTACCCAAAGGTTCTCCAACTTTAATAATATAATTTCCAGTGATATAAGATGTGACGCCTTCACCGATAGTTAACACTTTATTTCGGTTAAAAGAGACATTTAGATCTGTATTCCAACTAAAGTTTCCCTGTAGATTTTTTGATTTCAGACCGAACTCTAAACCTTTATTTGAAACAGAACCGAAGTTTTGCAATGAAGTGGCATAACCTGAGGTCCAGGGAATCTCCACATTCAATAAGAGGTCTTTTGTCTTTTTATAATAATAGTCGACGGTAAACTGTAATCGATTTCTAAAAAGTGAAAGGTCAAAACCTACGTCATATTGAAAAGTAGTTTCCCAGCCCAGGTTCTTATTCGGCACCCGTTGTGACGCAAATCCTGTGATCACATTATTCCCAAAGAGGTAATTTAAACTATACAAGGTCGAAAGAGATTGATATTGTCCTATCTCCTGATTTCCGGTTGTGCCAAAGCTCGTGCGTATTTTAAAATCATCAACACCGGAGAAAACCTGTTTGAAAAAGGGCTCGTTTATTATACGCCATGAAAATGCCAATGAGGGGAAATTTCCCCATTTATTGTCAGCACCAAATCTGGAACTGCCGTCACGACGTACACTCGCCGAAATATAATATTTATTTGCATAATTATAGTTGACCCGCGCCAAATAAGAATGCAACACCCAATTATAGGTATCCGAGGTAGGTCTTGTGAGGATAGAGCCACTCTGCAGGTTATTGAAAAGCAAATCGTCTGTGACAAAATGCTGTGCACCGGCACTGAACACTTCATTTTTATTTTCCTGCTGTGTAAAACCCAGCAACGCATTGAAATTATGTTGTCCGATAACTCCGGTATAGGTTAAGGTATTCTCGTTCAGCCAAGAAGTGCCATTTAAATTTCCCAAACTTGCCTCCCCCTTTGATCCCGCACCTTCATAGATATAGGACGGAAGATAGAATTTGTCATTGCGATTATTGAGATCAATCCCAAGAAGTACTTTCGCCTGTAGCCCTTTTAAAATACGATACTGTGCAAAGGAAGTACCTAAAACACGTAAAGCATTTGATGTGTTTTTGGTTTCTTTCAATGTCGCAATAGGATTAGCAAAGATGTTCTCAAAGGGATTTCGTAGGGTATAATCACCGTTGGGCTCGTATATTGTAGCTGTAGGCGGCATAATCAGCAGTGCATTCACGATACCTGATGGAGCGATTTGGGCATTTGTTTTATTAATGGATAAATTGGCTCCTACCTGCAAACGATCGAAGGGATTTGCATTGATGTTCGAACGGAATCCCAAACGTCTGAAATCTGTATTTATAATGACGCCTTCCTGATCGAAGTAATTTGCCCCCAGAAAATACTGCACTTTCTCAGCTCCTCCTGACAATGACAATTGATGGTTTTGTAATTTCCCAGTCCGAAAGGCCTCCTTTTGCCAATTTGTTCCTTCGCCTAATTGATCCAGCTCTGTCTGTTTCCGATATTGATTTTGACCTAAGCCAGGGTTGGCATCATACAATGCCTCGTTTCGAAGAACGGCAAAATCATGGGCATTCAAGACGTCAATTTTCTTGAGCACACTTTGTGCACCTATACTACCATCATAGTTCAACTGTAAATGTCCGGCTTTCCCCTTTTTGGTGGTCACCAAAATAACACCGTTTGCCCCACGTGAGCCATATATTGCTGTAGCAGCAGCGTCTTTTAATACTTCAATACCTTCAATATCCGCAGGATTAATACTTGCCAGGGGATTCATGGGGGCTCCGCTCCCGACGCCTGTGCTTTCCGCCTGATTATAGACAGGAAAGCCATCGATAACATATAGCGGCTCGTTTCCGCCCTGTACGGATGCACCGCCACGTATACGGATACTCACGCCGCCTCCGGGCTGCCCCGAAGTTTGCGTAACCTGAACACCAGAAATCCCGCCCTTCAGGGTCTGATCGAGAGAAGACACAGGCTGCTTGAGCAGATTTTCCGGCAAGGATGCCACCGCTCCTGTCAAATCACGGCGTTTTTGGGTTCCGTATCCAACTACCACGACTTCCTCCAGATCCTCTGAAGTTGGAGAAAGCTCAATAACAGCCGGAGATGTATTTACGACGACCCTTTTCTTCTGATAACCAACAAAGGTTAGGATAAGGGTAAAAGGAAGTTTCTGTCCCGTGACAAATTGGAACTTGCCATGACGGTCTGTTTTTACACGATGTGTTACGGCCTCTAGTTGTATGGTCACCCCTTCAATGGGCTCTTTGGTCGTGCCATCAATTACTGTTCCTATTAAGGAGGCATTGATGATGGGTTGGGGCTGCTGTGCCAGGACCGGTACAAAGGTATACAGTACAAGCAGGACTAATATAGCATACGAAAGTACGCTGAAATTTTTCATTGTCAGTTCTATTTAAAGTGAATACGCAAACAAGTGCCAACGCCATTGGTACCCTTGTTATTAAAACTCAAATTACTTACTTAATGAAGTATAAATAAGAAAAAGGGAGTGCTCAACGGCACATTCGCATTCGACAAATGAAAAGGAAGGAGTTAAAAATTGGAGTAATTTCTCCATTGCTTCTAAAAGCGATTAGATAGTCGTTTTTCATACTTGTTCAAAATTTGTAGTCTAGATTTTATGTTCGTTGCCAACGCCAATTGTTAACGACAGTACAAATATAAAAATAGTTTCCAAAAAGACTACCAAATAAGTAGTCTTTTTGGAAACTATTTTTACAAGATGAATCCAACTAATCGCATGCGCCGTATGCCAAAAAATAAGCCCGATATTAAATCGGGCTTATTACTACGGATACGTTAATCCGCTTATTTTAGTGGGAACATATACCATTCGGAATTCCCTATTTTCGCTGTGCTATTCTCCGCTTTCTTTGGCAGCAAGATATCTTTCTGCTTCAAGCGCTGCCATACAACCGGTACCAGCCGCAGTAATTGCTTGACGGAATATATTATCCTGTACATCTCCGCAGGCAAATACTCCCGGTATATTCGTTGCCGTACTATCTGGCTTAGTAATCAGATATCCTGTCTCGTCCATATCCAATACTCCTGTAAATAATTCAGTATTTGGTTTATGACCGATCGCCACGAAGAAGCCTGTTACGTCCAGATCTTTTTCAGATTGGTCTTTGTTGTTGATAACACGGATTCCAGTCACTACCTGACCGTCACCTAAAACTTCTTTTACTTCCGAGTTATAATGTACTTCGATATTTGGCGTGTTCATTACACGGTGTACCATCGCTTTGGAAGCGCGGAATTCATCACGACGCACCAACATATGTACCTTAGAACATAATTTCGCCAGATAAGTAGCCTCCTCTGCAGCAGTATCGCCTGCACCTACGATCGCAACTTCCTGATTTTTAAAAAAGAAACCATCACAGACAGCACAAGCTGATACTCCAAAACCGTTATATTTCTGTTCAGATTCCAGGCCCAGCCACTTCGCTGTCGCTCCTGTAGCAATGATCACGGTGTCTGCGGTAACTTGTACTGTTCCGTCTATTTCTACACGATGTACATCGCCTGTGAAGTCCACTTTTGTCACATAACCAAAGCGCACGGAAGTTCCAAAGCGTTCAGCTTGCTCCCGTAAATCTTCCATCATAACTGGACCGGTAATCCCTTTTGGGTATCCCGGAAAATTGTCCACTTCTGTTGTTTGTGTCAACTGTCCCCCCGGTACAATACCTGTATAAACTACTGGCTTCATATCCGCACGAGCTGCATAAATTGCTGCAGTATATCCCGCCGGACCTGAACCAATAATCAAACATTGTACATGCTCCACTTCTTGTTTGAATTCCATAATCCTTTTTCTAAGCTATTAATAAAGTTATTTTTTAAATTTATCTTGCAATCCTTTCAGCATGTCCAGTGAGATACTTTGAGGTGCCTCTTCTTTTTGCTGATTGAACTCCTTTTTAGCAGTTTTTTTATCCTCTACCGAATGAGTAGATGCCGCTTTCGCTTTTTGTTCACTTTTTTCTTTCTTATATCTTATCCAGATATTTTCCAGTACTTTTTTGGTATATAAAGGGAAATCACCATTCTGCATCCAGGCATAATAACTAGGTTCCTGCTCAAATACGTCCACAATGGCCTTACCTTTGTGTTTACCAAAATTAATGGTTTCCAATCCGTCTTCGTTATATACAATACGTCCTGCAAAATCCACAGGCTTACTTAAGTTGGTAAACTCATGTAATGCAGCCACATCATTGACGACGGGATATGAAACCACACCATGACGGTCTTCGAACGCAGCCCCCTCATATTTGGTCAGCTGCGCTTTCAACACTTCATAGGTAGCGCGCACATCTGCTTCGGCGGTATGCGCATTTTCTAAGTTCTCATCACAATAGAACTTATAGGCTGCCTTTAACGTACGTTGTTCCATTTGATGGAAGATGTTCTGTACATCAACAAAGGCACGTCCCTCCAAAGAAAAATCTACGCCTGCACGTAAAAACTCTTCCATGAGCATGGGCACGTCAAACTTATTTGAATTATATCCAGCCAGGTCCGACTCGCCAATAAAAGCAGCCAATTCTACTGCAATTGCTTTAAATGTTGGTGCATCTTTAATGTCTTCGTCGCGAATGCCATGAAAAAAAGTTGATTCCGCAGGAATCGGTCTTTCAGGATTAATTTTCTTCGTATATACTGTTTCCTCACCACTGGGCATCACTTTCAAAAATGATACTTCAACAATCCGATCGGTCGCAACATTAACTCCTGTCGTCTCCAAATCGAAAAATACCAATGGCCTTTTTAATTTTAATTCCATGCTGGATCGTATGCTTTTTTTAACAAAAACCAAAAATACAAAGTTGGATTTGATTTTTGCAGTCTGTGAAATTTAATTTACAACCGCTTGATGAATCGGTTCGAATTGATTGAATCTACCCACAACAACCTTTACCATTTGCTCAAAATCAAGGTATTTGTCAGCAATATCACGAACTTTTTCGGGTGTCATATTTTTAATTTGCTCCATGTAATAAGAATAATACGTTAGGCTCATGTCGTTCAACAAAACACTTTTGAATTTATCAGCATGAGAAAATATACTCTCCAATGATCCCAATAGTGATCCCTCCATATACGTTTTCACCAAATCAACTTCCTCTTCCGAAGCCAGTGTGGTCTTCAGCAGATTAATCTCCTTTTCTATCTCGACTAAGGTTGCATTGGTTACATCTACACCCACTTCTGTGGCAATGGTTAAGAAACCGGTATGTTTTAACGTGGCCACAGCCGATCCGATACTATAGGTATAACCTTTTTCCTCGCGTATATTGCGCATCAGCCTTGAACCAAAAAAACCGCCTAACAGTGTATTAACAAACTGTAGTGCTGGGTAATCCGGATGCGTTCTCGAAATTGTCTGACTCCCCAAACGAATAGCCGATTGTAGCGCATTTTCCTTTTCTTCGTAAGCTAAACCTTTTGACTGTTGAGTTAATATGGGACTCCCAGCAAGAGCTGCTGCCTCAGGCCTTTGCCACTCAAAGCCAAAGATCTGCTCCAGCTCGTTGATGAGGTCATTAGAAACATTGCCTGAAACAATCAAAGTACAATTATTAGGTGCGATTTCTTTACGATACAGTGTCGTCAATTGCTCACGGTTAATGGCGTCATAATCGTCAAGTTTTGGTGTACGTCCATAACGATTATTTTCACCGAAGATCAGGTTGTAGAACTTGCGTCGCGCCAGGTAATCATTTTTTTGAATGGATACCTGGAACTTTTGCTTATTATTACGAAGGTAAGTATTAAGCTCCTCCTGCGGAATCGATGCTTCCGTTAAAATATCTTTTACTAACGGCAACAATACTTTGCTATGTCGATTCAACGTATATAACGACAAAGACGTCACGTCAAAAGAATATTCGGGAACAAGAAATGCACCATAAAAATCGACCTTATCAGCAATCTCCGCACTTGACATCGTTGTTGTCCCCTCTTTGAGCAATGCACATAATGCACTATTTAGTAGCGGATTTTCATTTTGTTCATCTAGATACTTATTCTCAAAAATCCATTCAATACGGACAAGCTCTTGTTCAGGGGAATGAAACACATATACAGGTAAGCCGTTTGCAAACTGTTTTTTGACCGGTTCCTTCAAGCTTATATGAGCGATTTCCCGGAATTCGGGCGCTTTTGTTCTATCCAACATGACGTATCTCCTCCTCTTGTGCTTTATACATTAATATTGATGCGTTTTCAGGGTTAAAAATAGCTCTTGCTTGTCGCTGCACTTCCTCAGCCGTTACAGCCAGATATCTTGATACTTCTGTATTGATACCATTGGCGTCACCGAGCAATTCATGGAACGCCAAATTCATTGCCTTATCCAAGATGGACAACTCAGCAAACACATTTGTCGACTCGATTTTATTTTTTACTTTTTCCAGTTCCGTCTCAGACACCAATTCTTTTTTCAATAAATCGAGTTCTCCCCATATGGCACGTTCCGCTTCTTCCAGTGTTATTCCTTCGGATGGTTTACCTTCGATCACAAACAAGTTATTGTCAATACTACCCATGACATAGGCATTTAATTCGCTAAAAACCTGCTCCCCTTTCACCAGTCTGCGATACAGTCTCGATGAAGAGCCTCTGGACAGGATATCCGAAAGTAAATCCATGGCAAAATAGCCTTCTTCCAATCGTGCTGGACCATGAAAAGCCATATAGAGCGCATCTAAGGGTACCGGAGCAAAAGCAGTCTCCCTTCTTAATTCCTGTTGTACAGGCTCCTGCGGCAACTGGCGATGATATTTTTGACCGGGTTCGATATCAGCAAACCATTTTTCAACCAGAGATTTTACTTCATCATAATAAACATCTCCCGAAATCACCATAATCGCACTCTGTGGATTATAGTGTAATTTAAAGAAGGCCTTGACATCTGCCATGGTTGCATCTTCGATATGTTTTAGTTCTTTTCCAATGGTAGCCCAACGGTACGGATGCACCTTATAAGCCAGAGGCCGCAGCTTGAGCCAGGCATCACCATAAGGCTGGTTGAGATAGCGTTGTTTAAATTCTTCGCTTACCACATTTCGCTGCACTTCAAGACTCTGTGGTGAGAATGCCAGACTTAGCATACGATCGGATTCTAGCCACAGTGCAGTCTCCAAATTGGAAGAAGGCAACGTAATATAATAATTGGTGATATCATTGCTGGTGAAGGCATTATTCTCTCCCCCGACCTTCTGCAGCTCTGTATCAAAATTAGGGATATTGACGCTACCACCAAACATGAGATGCTCAAACAAGTGGGCAAATCCCGTCTGTTCCGGAGACTCATCGCGCGCGCCTACATCGTATAATATATTCACACAGGCCATTGCCGTGTTGTGATCTTCGTGCACTAATACACGAAGTCCATTTTCTAATGTAAATTTTTGGTATGAAACCATGTAATTTTTTTTCGATTTTATGAAATCCAGTTAATTCCTTTTCGCAATAAGGATAAGGTCTTGGCTTCTTCGGAGCCTTCTTCAGGTCGATGGTCATATACCCAATTGGCCTGGGCAGGTAGACTCATCAATATGGACTCTATGCGGCCATTTGTTTCGAGCCCAAATTTAGTACCAGAATCCCAGACTAAATTAAACTCAACGTAACGCCCGCGGCGGATCAATTGCCAATTTTTCTGCGCCTCATTATATGTTTTACTTCTATTTTTTTCGACCAGCGCAGTATAGGTCGGCGCAAAGCTACGGCCTAAATCACAGGAAAATGCAAAGATATCTTCCATAGGCATTCCAGTCTTAGCCGTATTTAGCTTATCGTAGAAAACGCCACCTATTCCACGTGTTTCCTGTCGATGGCGAATGAAAAAATAGTCATCGGCCCATTTTTTAAATTCATTGTAAAAGTCCGGATTATGCATATCACAGACCGATTTCAATTGCTGATGAAAAAACCGGGCGTCCGCTTCATTCACATAATGCGGTGTCAGGTCTATCCCCCCTCCAAACCAACGCATCTCCTCGTTCAATTCAAAATACCGGATATTCATATGAATAATTGGTACCCATGGATTATTAGGATGAATAACAATGGAAACTCCGGTGGCAAAGAAATCATCTTCATCTACACCAAAAGCCTTCTTTATACTCTCCGGCAGTTTACCATGCACGGCAGAAAAGTTAACTCCACCTTTTTCCAGGATGTTTCCGTTCTGAATAATCCGCGTACGGCCGCCACCACCACCTTCTCTTTCCCATAGTTCTTCCTCAAATCGGGCCGAACCATCCAGCCGCTCCAGCGCCTGGCATATTTCATCTTGAATTTCTTTATAAGCTAAAGCAATTGCTTCTTTTGTTATCATCGACTTTATCGCTACGTTTAAGTTAATTTTTCACTCAAAGCTTGAATAATTTTGGATGCAGGTTGATGTGCATATAAAATCTGGTATACGGCATCACAAATAGGTAACTCAACAGCATACTTCTCCGCATATTCCTGAATGCAGGCCGAAGCATAATAACCTTCAGCCACCATGTTCATTTCGAGTTGGGCAGATTGCACACTATATCCTTTTCCGATCATATTCCCAAATGTTCTGTTGCGGCTGAACTGTGAATATGCTGTGACCAACAAGTCGCCCAAGTAAGCAGAGGTATTGACATCCCGGGATGTGTCCCCATCTACTTTAGCGACAAACCGGCGCATCTCCCGAATGGCATTGGAAACCAGTACCGCCTGAAAGTTATCGCCATAGCCCAAGCCATGGCATATACCGCCTGCAAGAGCATAAATATTCTTTAATACCGCTCCAAACTCTATTCCTATAATATCTTCCGAAAGGATCGTTTTTATAACCCGAGAAGATAAAAGCGAAGCAACCAAGGCAGCATTATCAAGATTTTTGCAACCAAATGTCAGGTAAGACAGCTTGCCCAGCGCCACTTCTTCGGCATGACAAGGACCACCTACCACACAGATCTGCCTTATATCGATGTCATAGCGCTGTTCCAAAAACTCACCGATAATCAAGTTATCCTTAGGAATAATCCCTTTGATGGCTGATACTACTATTTTATCTTTGAAATCTTCCTTGGTGATACCACTCAATGCATCTTTTAAATAGGCTGCCGGCGTATTTAAAATAACAATATCTGAATTGGCAACTACATTTTTTGCATTGGTATCAATGCTGGTAATACTCAAATCGACAGCAACGCCACTCAAATAGGTTGGGTTGTGTTTAAACTTTTGAATATATTCTGCATCTTCCTCTTTTCTAATCCACCAAAAAATATGTTTGTCTTGGTCATTTTCGCATAGCATCTTGATCATCGCCGTCGCCCAGCTCCCGCTACCTATTATACCAATCTTTTTCCCCTGCATGTTTTTAATTTGTTTTCGAAAGCAAATATACTTATTTACTGCTTAGATATGCGATTACATCGGGAGATAAGATACTTTAGTTACTTTTAGAAGCGAGAAAATTTTGCCAAAAACCTTTCTCAATGCCTACAAAATAGGCACCGTCCTCCTCTTTAGTGGGATAAATATGAATAAAGTCATGTTGAGCAGGGGACCCTTTCCCCGTCACGAGATCAAATTCATGCCGATGAAACGGACAGATTACTTTGCCCCGCTCACACCAGCCATTTTTTAAAGGAGCTCCCGCATGCGGACATTTTCTGGAAAAGGCATGCAATTGCTCTTCAAACCAAGTCAGACAAATTGTTTTCCCGCCAAGCTTATGCTCGGTTATCCCCTTATCCTTTAAAAATTGGGCGTCATCAATTTTGTACCACTGAAGCATACCACAAGATAGTTAAAAATTACAGTGAATTTTCTATCTTTGTGCAATTTCAAAAATTTGCACTATATATGGCTTTACAATGCGGTATCGTAGGTTTACCAAACGTTGGTAAATCAACATTATTTAACTGTCTGTCGAATGCGAAAGCACAGGCAGCAAACTTTCCATTTTGTACAATTGAACCAAATGTTGGGGTAATTACCGTACCGGATGCCCGTCTAAATAAATTAGCTGAGTTAGTCAATCCACAACGAATCGTTCCCAACACCATTGAAATCGTCGATATCGCAGGATTGGTTAAGGGAGCGTCAAAAGGAGAAGGATTAGGGAACCAGTTCTTAGGAAATATTCGTACCACCAATGCGATCATTCACGTTTTGAGATGTTTTGATGATGGAAATGTCATCCATGTGGATGGTTCTGTAGATCCGATCAGAGATAAAGAAATCATCGATACAGAATTGCAGCTAAAGGATTTGGATACCGTGGTAAAACGTATCCAAAAAGTGGAGAAAATGGCAAAAACGGGTGGCGATAAAGATGCAAAAAAGACTTTTGATATACTTTCCGTTATCAAAGAACATTTGGAATCAGGTAAATCAGCCCGTACAGCTCCGATTGAAGCCGAAGATTTTGAATTTATTCAAGACTTGGCTTTATTAACAGCGAAACCTGTACTGTATGTATGTAATGTCGACGAAGGATCTGTCAATACAGGCAATGCTTATGTGGAGCGTGTAAAAGAAGCGGTCAAAGATGAAAAAGCCGAAGTCCTGATTATTTCAGCGCAAATTGAATCCGAAATTGCGCAATTAGAAAGCTATGAAGAACGCAAGATGTTTTTGGATGATCTTGGTCTGGAAGAATCCGGTGTCCACAAATTGATTAGAGCGGCCTATTCCCTATTGAATTTAGCTACCTACTTTACTGCGGGTGTTCAGGAAGTACGCGCTTGGACGATTGAAAACGGTTTTACCGCCCCTCAGGCAGCGGGTGTTATTCACACGGACTTCGAGAAAGGATTTATTCGCGCTGAGGTGATCAAATACGACGACTTTGTTACTTTAGGTTCAGAAAGTGCTGTAAAAGAGGCCGGAAAATTAGCCGTAGAGGGAAAAACTTATATTGTGCAGGATGGGGACATTATGCACTTCCGTTTTAACGTATAATAGCTGATTAATTCATCAGACCGGAAAAACCGGAGTTCGAAATGCTCTTTTCGACTCCGGTTTTTTCCTTCATATCTGGCATTCCTGCTATCGTTGAGCTGTAACAAAGGTGCATCCATGTTCATTGCTACTTGACAAAATAACGATGTTCGATTACTTCCACCTTTTTAACATCCTTCTCTTCCAGCATTTTTTTTACGTCACAATGCCCCGTCACGCCACGATAAATTAGTGTACCACCGAGTGTCAAACCCGAAAGCCCCGTCAGTGGTGATTTAAAAAGCTTTTTAACACCCAATCCCAAAATAAAGCCACCGGCGATTACGGATAATACACGTTCGGAAGCTCCGATATTCTCTTCGATACAGTCATCCTTTATCTTAGCTTTAATCTTGTCAAATGCAAATGTCAATAGGTTACTCATAATTATCTGTATTTATTTAAGTATTTGTTTCTTAATGTAAACAAATGATGAACCAAAAAAGTTTAAATATAGAATAATAGTTTTTTATGTGATTTCTCCGATCACATCGCTTATATTCGCATTTATCAAATTCAATGTCCATGCAAGTCAAAAAATATTCTGGTGAATTAGTGCCTTTTAACGGTGAGGCCTTAAAGCATTCGCTTTCCCGTTCGGGAGCAAATATGGAGCAGGTAAACCAAGTATACGCTCGTGTTATCAGTGAGATATATGATGGTATTTCTACGAGGGAGTTGTATCAACTGGCCTTCGATACGCTGAAAACAGTTCGTAACTCATTTGCTGCACGCTACAGCCTAAAGCAAGCGCTACGCGATCTGGGGCCAGAGGGGTTTTATTTTGAAAAATATATTGCACATCTGCTTCGTTCAATCGGTTACGAAAGCACCACCGGACAGACGGTGCAGGGGCATGCCGTTTGCCACGAGTTGGATGTCGTCGCTTATAAGGACGGTAAATTAATGACAGCAGAATGTAAATTTAGAAATGATATTGATGCTAAGATTTCCGTCACCACAGCAATGTATTACCTGTCAAGATTTAAAGATATCAGCGGGATTGATTACGAGTTTTTCGGTAAAAAATTACAATTTCAGGAAGGCTGGTTGATTACGAACGCCTATTTCACAACAGATTCCATTAATTTTGCGAAATATTATGGCATCAATCTGCTGTCCTGGGATTATCCGAAGGAAAATAGCATCAAAAGAAGAGTCGATAAGGCGGTCTTTTACCCTGTCACCTGTTTGACAACGCTTTCGGACCTGGAGGAACAGCAGCTATTAAAAAATCAGGTGATCCTCGTAAAAGATATTGTAAGTGTTCCTAAAAATCTAGATTTTCTAGGACTCAACAAAGACAGAAAAGAAAAAGTTCTTAAAGAAGCTCGTGAATTATTAGACTATAAGGTAGAAGAAGAATATTAATAGCATCTAGCTGAAAAGTAATAAGCCATACATTTCGCTAGGTATGGCTTATTTTTCTTTAAAATGATATTATTGAGTTAGCGCAACAGGATAATAAATTTTTCCATAGCGGGAAAACTCACTTAGATCTGTTTTTTTCCAGAAAATACCATAAATGGCAGCACCGGAGCCGGACATGGAGGCATATATCGCCCCTTTCTGATACAGTGCTTCTTTAATCTCTTTCAATAAAGGATGGTTATCAAAAATATTATCTTCAAAATCATTTCGAATCAGGAACTTCCACTCCTGAATGGGTAAACGGATGGCTTCCTCCAGGTTGACATCCGAAGCCTTTGGTTTCACACCTTTGTACGCCTCAGCAGTTGAGACATGAATATCGGGCATGATAACCGCGATATAATATTCACTTAGATCAAGCGATACCGTCTTAAAATCTGTCCCGATTCCAGTCGCAAATACAGGCGTATTTCCAATAAAGAATGGGCAATCCGCTCCTAATTGTGCTGCATATTCTTTTAATTGTAGGCCTGTTAAGTTTAATTTAAACAACTCATTAAGCCCTTTCAAGACAAAAGATGCATCTGCAGATCCTCCTCCAAGCCCAGCTCCGATTGGAATCTGTTTGATTAAATCAATCGTGACAGAAGGAATATCAAATTCTTTTTTTAACAGCGCATGAGCCCGTAAGCAGAGATTATCGGCCTGATCTCCGGGGATACGTTCCCCCTGAATTGTCAATGTAGATTGTTCCTTATCTGTCTCCAACAGCTCTATGATGTCATAGAGCGGTAGCGGATAGAATACACTATTCAATTCATGGTAACCGTCTGTCCGCTTGGCGATCACTTGTAGTCCAATATTTATTTTAGCATTTGCGAAGAGTATCATGTGATATCGTCTAAATCAACAGTTATATTCTGTATTAATAGCTCACTAGTGAACAGATTGTATCACTAAAGCGAGATAACCGGCCTTTTGCTTTGAGAAAGTCCAATGAGATAATAAAGCTATAGGCCGCGATCACTCCGCCCAATTTTTCAATAAGCTTACTCGCCGCCACAACAGTTCCCCCTGTTGCCAAAAGATCATCATGGATCAAAATACGACTCCCCTGCTCAAAGGCATCTTCATGAATCTCAATGGTCGCCTGACCATATTCCAGAGCATAAGATTCAGCAATCGTTTTAAAAGGTAATTTTCCTTGTTTACGGATCGGAATAAAGGGCAAGCCCAATCGGTTGGCCAGTAAAAATCCAAAAAGAAATCCGCGGCTTTCAATACCCGCAATGACATCAATTTCTATTCCTTGAAGTTGGTCAATAATCGCGTCAATCATTTCATTGCATAGCGCAGCATCTTTCAACAAAGGGGTAATATCTTTAAAGACAATACCCGGTTTAGGAAAATCCACTATATCCCGGATTTTCAATTTCAATTTATCTTGAATCATTCTCAAATATTAAATACGGTGCGATTTTAGCAATAGCAAGATCTGAAAGTGTACCTATCTTGGTAAGATCCTCTATATTCGTATAATTACCATGTTGATCACGGTAATTGACTATTAATTTCGCATCCTTTGGGCTAAGATACGGATGTTTGCCCAATGAATTCGCATCAATCTGGTTAATATTGATTTTTTTGATTACTTCTAAATTAGACACCATAACGTTATCCTTAATCAGGTCGTATGTTTCGGAAGTAACACCATACACTTCTTTCAGTTGCTCTATACGACAAAAACCGCCAAGTACTTCCTTATATTTTAATATACGCTTAGCAAGGATTGCCCCGATCCCCTTCAAACTCATCAATGCGTTTGTATCACAGATATTGATATCTATTTGTTCAGCTTTACTGGTTTCAAATTTATCATACAATAAAGTCGTTTTATCTGTTCTACTTGCTGTTGCGGTTTCCTTTTTTATACTAATATATGGTTCAAGTTTGCTATACAGTTTTTCATTGATCGAGTACATCTTTTTGACATCGCTTTTCTCTTTAAAACGACCGCCTTTTCTTTCGTAATTCTTGATCACTGCAATTTGCTTGGCAGACAGTCCAAGTTTCTGCCAATCATCCGTAGGTAGATTATTGGGGTCAAAATAGAATAGCTTCGTCCCCTCTTTTTTACTTTCGGCTCCCGGTTGTACTGCAACAACTTTCTCTTCCGAATCAACATCAGCACCAGAAAATTTCTTATTTGGATAATCAACAAGACCGGTTGAGTCATGAAAGGACTGTTCAAAAACCCGCACCTGATGCGCTATTGGATCCTTTTTATCGTTCCGACGAACCAAAGAATATACAATACTAAACAAAATGATTATCACCAATATAACAAAAAAACCATTTTGCTCTGTTTTATTAAATCTCAAATAAGTCCATAGCCTTTTCATAAGCCGTTAATGGTTTGGTTTTATAAACTTAATAAATTAGAAGGAAAATAAAAAGGGAGATGTTTAAAAAACACCTCCCTTTGTTAAATATTAATACCGTTACAATTTTATAGTGCCGATTTATCTACCTTTTCCACTTTACTTCCATCTGTTAAAGTTTTGGAAATAGCGTCAAATGGTCGAGAAACAACCTGATCTCCCTTTTTCAGCCCCGTGAGGATAATAATATTTTTATCATCTTGAATCCCCGTTTTAATTGGCACTTGCTTGACAGCTTCACCGTTTAAGATAAATACGTATTCTTGTATTTTCTTATTTGTACTGGTCGAATCTTTATCATCGGATCTTACAGTAACAGACTGTATGGGCACGACCAGACCTTTCGCATGTTTTGTGAAAATCTGTACAGTAGCAGATAAGCCCGGCTTAAAAGGAGAAGCGACGTTTTCTTTAACCAAATCTTGATAAGACTCTGCGCTAATGCGAACCTTTACATTAAAATTTGTGACTTGATCAGTAGAGGATGTTGCAGCAGTCGTCGTTGCTATATTTTTGGATGAACTTGCGATTTCTGTAACAATACCTTTGAATTTTCTATCTTGAAAAGCATCCACTTCGATTTCGGCTTGATTTCCCACTCTCACGTTATTGATGTCATTCTCGTTGACATCCACATTTACCTCCATCGAAGACATATTGGCAATACGCATAATTTCAGTACCCGCCATCTGTGCCGTTCCAACGACACGCTCTCCCTGTTCAATGGATAATAAAGAGATAATACCATCTGTAGGAGCGTAAATGGTTGTCCTATTCAGATTATCTTGGGCTTCTTTGACAGAGGCTTGAGATTGATCGATACCATATCTGGTCGACCGGACAGTCTCCCTTTGTGCCTGAATGGCAGCAAGAGTCGAAAAGTATTCAGAAGAACTCTTATCCATTTCAGCTGCGGAAATAACCCGTTTTTCAAAAAGCTCCTGGTTTCTCTTGTAAGTTGCTGCTACATTTTTGAAATTCTCCTCCTGTTGTTTTAGTTGTTGTTGTGCAGCCGCTAGATTGGCACGCTGCGAATTCATCGCAGCTACAGAGCGATCATAGCCGGACTGTAGGATATCGGGTTTGATCCGACAGAGTACCTGCCCTTTTTTTACAAAGTCACCTTCCTTGATATTTAACTCAACAACCTCACCCGAAACCTCTGAGCTCAGCTTAACTTCTATTTCCGGTTGTATTTTTCCACTAGCAGACACCAATTCATCTACATCCATTTCTTTCACCACATCTACAGCGACTTTGGTAATATCCCCTTTCCCAAACCAGCCGGCCTTAAAGCCGATAAAAACAAAAATTGCCAGAAGCGCTACTACTATTAATAGAATCTTTACTACACTACGTTTTTTCTTTGCCATTGCCTTTGTTAATCAAATAGGTTAATTGTTGTCGAATTGAATTGGATTTCCCAAGTAATAATCAATAATCTTAGATCTGAATATTACGTTATATTTTGCTTGAATTAAATCAAATTCAGCTTTGTTCCGTTCGGTCTGTGCGGTGAATAGTTCCAACGAATTTGCCATACCGATATCGTATCGTTCTTTGGTTGCTTTGTAAGCCGTTTCAGCACTTTCGAATGCTGCAGTTGCCGAAGTGTATTTTTGCTTGGCGGCATTGACGTCCAATACTGCTTGGTTAACAGCTTTATTCAAATTGTTTTTTGCCAATTGTTCTGCTGCTTCTGCCTGTTTTAAGCCAATCTTAGCTTTTGCAACATTGACCTTATTCTGGTTTTTGGAAAAAATTGGAACAGTAAGTGATAAACCGGTAAAAAATGATTTGTTTTCCGATATTTGTGTGCTAAAAGGCACACGATATCTCGTTTTGATATCCAATGGATCTGTTTGCCTAGTTGTTGCCGAAGAATAATTTGTACCATAGCTCACACTCAAATTGAGTGCTGGATAATACCCCCCTTTGGCGATATCAATTTGTTTTAATGCTGCATCTTTATCCAGAGCAGATTTATGGATATCTGGTTGTCTCGTTAATGCTTTTTGATATACATCCATGGCATTTTTATCTTCTGCGTTTACCAAGACAGCTTCTAAACTTGGACGTTCGAGAGAAATAACAGTTTCAGAAGGCATTTCCATCAATTGTTTCAAAGTTAACAGTGACATTTCATATGAATTCTTTAAATTGACTTTATTCAATTCGTTTGAAGCAACCTGATTCTTTGATTTTGCGAGATCAGCGATAGTCTTATTTCCAACCGAAAATTGAATAGAATCTAACGAAAATTGTTGTTTCGATAAGGCAATCTGATCCTCACTAGCCACCATCAACTCATGGTTTGTAATGGCTTCCAAATAATTCACTAAGACATTTAAAACAAGGTCATTTTTAATCTTATCCACCTGTGTAGCAGCAGACTCCAGCTTCAATTTATTAGCCTTTATCTGATTGACCTGTTGAAAACCTTGAAATATGTTCACTTGGGATCCTATGGATCCATTGGTTGTTCTGGTCCAAGCATTGTTGACAATTTGCGCCGAAGTCAAATCGAAGGCAAAGCCGTAACGGAAATTTTGATCAACAGAAGCACCTAAGTCTGGTAATAAATTACTTTTTGCTTGAAATAAGTCCTGAGCAGCGAGATCTTTGCTCAACTCAGCTTGCTTTATTTGGACATTACGTTCCAATGTCATGCGTATGGCCTCGGCTACCCCAACGACCTGCTGGGCTTGGATCAGGTTGTTCGTTCCCAGAAAAAAACCAGTAAATATTACTGCAGAATAATAAAATCTTTTCATGTTCATATGTAGAACCATACAATTTTTATAGATTTGAACTTCATTTATCGGTTATGTATTTTGTCAAATCCCCTTTTTTCCTGCGTTGGCTTTATCCCAGATCGATCTGGCATATGCCGAGGTCGGAAAAAAAAGTCTATCTCACGTTTGATGATGGTCCAATTCCTGAAATTACACCTTTTATACTCGATATCCTAAAAAAATATCAGGTCAAGGCAACATTTTTTTGTGTTGGTGAAAATATTAAAAAAAATCCACATTTGTTCCAACGAATTTTACAAGAAGGACATCAAGTAGGTAATCACACCTACAATCACCTCAAAGGCTGGGATACAAATGATGAGATCTACATCGACAATGTAACTCAATGTCAGGAGCTAACGCAAACCGATCTCTTTCGGCCACCTTATGCCAAAGCAACAAAATCACAGCTTAAAAAGTTATATAGAAATTATCGTGTAGTAATGTGGGATATCATGTCTGGAGACTTCGATCAAAACCTAAGTCCCGAAAAATGTCTTCAAAACGTACTTCCTAATATTCAAAATGGTTCTATTATTATTTTTCATGACAATATCAAAGCCATTCCCCGTGTTGAATATGCTTTACCTAAAACGATCGAATTTCTACAGGCAAATCAATATCAAATAGCAAAGCTAGAGTAAGCGTTAAGGTCTACTTCTTGACAAGACCACTTCAGATTCATAATACTTTCCGACACTCACACTAAAGTATCCCAAAACATTATTAGACAGATTCGAAATCGGATTAGAGGGCGATGCTGCTCCGGGATTAATCATCTGGAAGCTATTCCAATAGGTATATGCGCCCAGATCAATACACTGACGCAAAACCCGTACCCGATCTCCGATCTTAAGGTCTCTGTCGCGGTCGATAATATCATGTTGTACTTGTAGCCCATTATTATACTTATCATTAAATACATCGATAAAGCGTAATTCTCCTCCGTTTACGGACATCTTATACTTATAATAATTCCCCTTCTCGGGTGGATCATTAAATACCAATGTTGGGTAATAAATGGTATCTGTAAATATGATGCGCTCCGATAGACCGATCGAATCAACATCAACATAGCTCGGCACCGTCGAAGTTCCTTCAATTTCCTTTCCGTCGGCCGTCTTTACATACAGTTGATAACTAGCCTTTTCCTGTAATCGCAATGTCTTATTGGTATACACACCATTTGCACCTGGCGAAAAGGTATAAATCCGATTATTTTGCAGGCTTCTTACGGAGACTTCCGCGTCTGTTATGGGAGCCAACATGGATTCCTTTAGACCGACTACTTTTTGTATGCTGATCTCATGTTGTTGGTCAGACACCATCAGGTCTGCCGTAATTACAATCTGCCCCGTATTTTCAGGCAGGTTAAGGTCAATTTTATCTTCACAACTGACCAAGGTTATCCAGGTTAAGGCTATTAATGCCAATATCTTTCTCATGTTGTGCTAAAATTTAAAGTTCCAGGTGACTGACGGTATCGTGCCAAATAATGCAATCCTATAAATTTCGGTTATATTGGATTGACCTTCTTTCTCCCTAAAATCAATCAAATAAGCGTTTTTGCGATTATAGGCGTTATAAATCCCGAAAGATAAACTGGAATAAGTATTTTTTGTACGTTTGATATCATAGGTCGCTGCAAGGTCTAAACGATGATATGCAGGCATGCGTTGGCCATTTCGCTTATCATAGTAGAAGATCGTCCTATCGTCAACAAAATATTTTCCGGCAGGCATTGTTACGGCATCACCGGTATAATAGACAAAGTTTGCACTTAGATTCCATTTGGGATTCAATTGATACTGTGCCACGACAGCGATGTTATGAGTTTTATCCTGACGCGCGTTAAACCATTGCCCATCATTGATCTGTTCAAACTGTCTTTCACTTTTGGATAGTGTATAGCTGATCCATCCATTCAACCGCCCCAGTCGTTTCTTTATAAACCACTCGACACCATACGCCCTGCCTTTTCCAAATAAGAGCTCCCCGTCCAAAAGTTCATTGGCCTGAAGATCGGCCCCATTTCTATAGTCAATCTGATTTTTAAGATCCCTGTAATAACCTTCTACAGAAAATTCATATCGATTGGACATGAAATTTCTGAAATAACCCAGCGAATACTGGTTGGACAACTGTGGCTTGATGGTATTATTGCTCAATACATATTGATCTGTCGGCAGACTACTTGTTGTATTGCTCAGCTGATGTAAATACTGAACATTCGTATTATACGAAGCTTTGAATGTTGCCGATTCATTCAAGGCGTAGTTAAGGGAAATACGAGGTTCCAGATAGATATATTTTTTTCCCATTTCCCCACGCCCAACATAAGTGGAATCGACGGCTTCTCCGGCATTGTCAAATGTATAGAAGGTACCGGGTCCTAAAGTTGCATAGGCCGTTGCTCTAACACCGTAATTCAATTTAAGCTTATCATTTATCGACCAGTCATCAGAGATATAAGCAGCAATGTCCAGCCCCTTGCGATGCTGAATACGCAATGAATTTACCTTAGAATCTTCTCCGGCTTCAATACTTGCCGGGCGGATTTCCTGTAACGCTGCCTGCAGACCAAATTTTAAATTGTGACGGTCCGAAAGGCTGTACTGAAAATCCTGTTTAAAATTATAGTTGAATATATCGGAACGAATCTTAAAGTTATTGTCGTCTTCAATCTTCACTTGATAATTAAATTTACTGAATATCAGTGTAGTATTACTAAACAAGCGATTGCTCCACACGTGATTCCAACGCATGGTTCCCGTCGCATTTCCCCAATTGAAATCAAATAAATCATGATAGGCCATTGCATCTTTACCAAAATATCCCGATAAGTAAAGGGTATTTTTATCGTCGATCCGATAATTTAGCTTGGCATTGAGATCATAGAAAAATAAAGCACTCTTTTTTATATTTTCATCGCTGGAAAGTTTCAGGAATAAATCAGCGTAGGTACGTCTGCCAGAGATCATAAAAGAGCTTTTTCCTTTCTCTATAGGGCCCTCCACCTTAAGTCGCGACGCGATCAGCCCTAATCCTCCTTCCACATTAAAATGCTGATTATTCCCGTCCAGTGTTGTTATCTCCATGACTGAGGAGATTTTGCCACCATACTGCGCCGGCACACCGCCCTTATAAAAATTGACATCTTTGATGGCATCCGAATTAAATGTTGAAAAGAAACCAAAAAGATGCGAACTGTTGTAAACCGGAGCCTCATCCAACAAGATCAGATTTTGGTCCCCTCCCCCTCCACGAACATAAAAGTTACTACTTCCTTCTCCGCCGCTAGTCACCCCCGGAAACAATTGAATCGTCTTTAAAATATCTTTCTCACCAAACAATACAGGCACTTTTTCAATCTCCTTCGGGCTAAACTGTGTCAGACCCGGCGTCAGGTCTTTGATTGATTTTCTCCGATTCCCGGTGACAACAACCTCAGCCAATTGGCTTTCTTCCGGCACCAGTTGCACAATATAAGTGGAGTCCTTTCCCATCTGAACGGGCAAAACTTTTGTTCGGTATCCCATGGAAGAAACCTCCAGAAAAGTATCCTGTCCACGTAAGGATAAACTAAAGAATCCATATTTATTGGAAGCCGTAGATCTTTTTTCGGCTTCATTACGGACCAAAGCACCGATGATGTTTTCACCACTGATACTATCTCTGATAAATCCTGATATAGATTTAGATTGTTGACCATAGGATTGCTGTGCGCAAAACAAAATAGAAGAAAAATAAAAAACAACCTTTATAGGTTTAAGCATAGCAGACTGAATTCAAAAATTTGTTGAAAATAATAAAAAAGCCTTACAATTCGTAAGGCTTAATAATAAGTTTATAATTTGTTAGTCAAGATCTTCTAGAAACAAAAATAGTATTTTATTCATTTAAGCCAAATATTTATCTATTTTTCTTTTTATTTTTTTTCTGGCTGACTGAAAAAATCATTAAAAAAGGCCATTTGATAGATAATGGAGCGTGACCAATACGCCCAGTTATGCCCTCCTTCACTTGTAACAAAGGTATGATTAATGTTGTGGTACATGAGTTTATCGTGAAGTGCAATATTAACAGGATAGAAAAAATCTTCTTTTCCACAATCAATAATCAGACGAAGTTGATTGTTCACTAATTTGGGAATCATATTGATCACCACGCGATCATCCCAGGCCCGGGGCGAATCGGCGTAATTCCCGATACGATCCTTAATTTCCCAGTTTAGAGGAAAGGGTCTAAAATCCACTCCGCCGGCGGTACTGCCTGCAGCACCATAAAGCGCCTGATGCCTAATTGCAAGTGACAAGGCTCCATGTCCCCCCATGCTAAGTCCTGTAATCGCCCTTCCTCTTCGATCCTGAACAGTAGCGTAATGTCCATCTATATAATCAATCAGTTCTTTGGAAATAAATGTCTCGTATTGATAATTTCGATCATTTTCGATATCCCAATACCAACTTCCAAATCCCCCATCGGGACAAACAACCATATATCCATATTGGTCAGCCAGGGCAGCAACAGTAGAGTTCTTCACCCAATTGCTATAATTGCCCGAGTATCCATGAAGTAAATAGAGCACCGGATATCTGGTACGTTCCGAGTATCCCTTCGGAAGAATAACGACCGTTTTAATAACTTTGTCCATTCGCTGACTCCGGATAGCTAAAGTATCGACTTTCGCAGCTTTACTGGCTATACAAAAACAAAATAAGGCAATTGATAAAAGTAATAATTGCTTTAAATTCATGAAATAATGAACTGGATTGTTCTTTTTATTCCATCTATTCAGTGCTGTGGCACCCATCTGTCTCGTTAAAAAAAGATTGTTATTTATCATTTGATTTAGGATTTTTTTCGAAGTAATAAAGATAGGATTTTAAACCGAATGGGCGCTCACTGATAGTATAAAAACCTTCCCCATCCTTATCGAATGCGATGGCCTCCCCTTGAGGTTCCACCGAATAAGGCACTTCAATCGGTTTCGATTGAAGCGTTTCGCCCCATGATCTACCCAGTTTCCTTTTCCAATAAAAAATAGTTGTAATATTCTTGATAAGCAGCTCTTTTCCTGTAGGGTCTATCGCCGCTGCTGTAGCGAAAGTAAAAGGGAGTTCAGCCACTTTACTTAACGTGAAATACTGTTGTTTTCTATTTCTGAAAACTGGTGCGCTATATACAGTCGATTGAAATTCGCGCTTCGAAACCACATACAAGGTATTATCTGTTGGATCAACCATGATAGATTCCGCATCCAACCGTTTCTGTCCCGGAAATTTAACAAATATGGTTTTGATATATTTCTTTGATATCAGTGAAGAATCGCCAACTGAAGGTTCAGGAAACACATAAAGGCACCCCCAAACCCGCTTCCCGAGATTATTTCCAATATCTGCTAAAACAAGGTAATTTTTATCTGCAATTTTGACACGGTCTATATCTTCACAATCAACCACATCTATTCCTTCCAGCGCAAACCTTTTGATTAACTTTGCTTGACGATCGATCAAATAGATGTTTGCACTATCTCCACTATCGTTATGAACCCAAAAGGTTCCCTCCTCATGGGCGGCTACGATACCAGACACTTCTTTGAGCCCGGGATCCGTCAATTCACCTAGAGGGACTTGTGTTTTAAAATAATCCTTGTTATTTTGGGCATATATCCGTAAGCCGGACAGAAAAAGTACCATGACTAAGAGTACTTTTGTTCGTGCAATATTCATGTTTAAAGATACGTTTTTATTGATATTTAATGCCCATTATGAAGAAATCCCTGAAATCCAGCTTATTTTTTATCTCCTTATTTCTATTCCCGTACGGATTATATGCACAAATCAGCTCGTTTCGGATAAAAGTTAAATCCGGGCTCGAAAGTACACCTCCCTATCTCGTAAAGTATTACAATAGTAGAAACTGGGAAAAATTCTATGCAGAAATACAACAGTTTAACTACAATGCCAACTTTGAATACACGATTCGGGTAAAAAAAACGCAGACTGCACAAACATCAATCTATGCACTGGCGGAAATAATCAACAAATCCCAGACCAAAAACACGGAAATTGCCATCTGGGATGTTGCCGAGAATTATGTAAATAATCCAACATCGGGAAAATTGAACTGCCTCCAGGTGAAATCCAGTAAAAAAAACAAATGGGAATATATTTCTAATCCGATCCTCGGTTTCGATTACCAAGAACAATATCGTTATCGTATAAAAGTAAAGCAAACGAAAGCAAAAGACACCGACAGCATTCAATATGAATTACTTGACATTATTTCCAAAGAAAGGGTCACCGATCTACCCAGTGTGGCTTCATTTCTTGCCAGATTCAAGTGGAATTTACTGCAGTTAAATGGTAAAGATGTTTCAAGTAATAAGGCCAATATCGGTTTCGATGCAAAAAATGGCACCATTGCCGGATCGACAGGATGTAATAATTTCTGGGGTAATTTTGGCATTAAAGGCAATGTGATCAGTTTTCCGCGTCTCGCCAGTACGATGAAATCCTGTAACGGAGCCAATATTGAAAATGATTTCTTTGCAGTACTGGAGCAAAAGCAGCTTCAATTTGACATTGCCGAGCAGACTTTAAACTTTTATATTGATGGGAAATTAGTTATGATCTTCGGGTTGGAGCGTGAATAAGAAAATACCCGAAGCCTGGGGGACTTCGGGTATTTTAGCCATATTATTAACCTATTTTATGAAAAGTATTTATGCCATTTGGAAATGACATAAACAAATATGTGAAATAAAGCGGAAAGATTCGAAAGCTCAGCTATATTTTAACATAATTTTAACATTTTAAAAATATTGAGAAAAATCAGCATAAAAATGATATTTTATCAGCTATATGCTCCTATGGAAAGTATTATCTTAAGCCTTTAAACCATAACGATGATCAAGACATTTTTTACGACAACATCTTTGTTTCTGGCGACGACACTTATTGCGCAAAAGAATCCAGTTTTAAATGGTAATTATGCCGATCCTGAGGGAATTATTTATAATGACAAATATTGGATTTTCCCGACCTATTCAGCCCCGTATGAAGAACAGCTATTTTTTGATGCATTTTCTTCTTCGGATTTAGCACATTGGGAAAAACATCCGCGGGTACTCCAAAATACCCAGGTAAAATGGGCCGAAAAAGCGATGTGGGCGCCAGCCGTACTTGAAAATAACGGTAAATATTATTTGTTCTTTAGTGCTAACGACGTGCATGAAGGGGAAATCGGCGGAATTGGCGTGGCTGTAGCGGACAAACCTGAAGGCCCTTATACAGATCTTCTAGGCAAACCATTGATAAATGATATTATCAACGGTGCGCAACCCATAGATCAATTTGTTTTTAAAGATAAAGACGGTACATTCTATATGTATTATGGTGGCTGGAAACATTGCAATATGGTCAAACTCAAACCGGATTTTACGGGTTTGCTTCCTTTTGATGACGGAACTTATTACAAAGAAATTACGCCAAAGGATTATGTCGAGGGCCCATTTATGTTTATCAAAGAGGGCAAATACTACTTTATGTGGTCAGAGGGCGGCTGGACAGGTCCCGACTATAAGGTCGCCTATGCAATTGCCGACTCTCCGTTTGGGCCATTTGAGCGCATTGGAACTATCCTCGAACGTGATCCGGAAGTTGCCGTCGGTGCCGGGCACCATTCAGTCATCAAGGTTCCTAATAAGGATAAATATTTCATTGTTTATCATCGCAGACCATTGGGCAAGGAAGGCGCGAATGAACGTGTCACTTGCATAGACGAGATGAAATTTGACAAAAAGGGTCGTATTCAACCTGTCAAGATGACATTTAAAGGTGTAAAATATCCGTTAAAATAGATTATTCCTTTCGATAAAGTAAGAGCATATAACAACTAGACCCAAAAATTAGAGCCCCGATCATTGAACGGGGCTCTTCTTATTTTATCGCAACATCAGGTAACCCTTAAATACGCGCTATGGCATTGTTTAGTGTCACAGAAGGACGCATTGCTTTCGTCGCTAATTCGTCATTCGGGAAGTAATAACCACCGATGTTCTGTTCCTGACCTTGTGCGCCGATCAATTCATCATTAATTTTCGCTTCATTATCTGTCAATTCTTTTGCTACCGCGGCAAAACGGTCCGCCAGTTCAGCATCTTTCGTTTGAGCAGCCAAGGCCTGTGCCCAGTACAATGTCAAATAAAAGTGAGATCCACGGTTATCAATCTGACCTACCCGACGTGCTGGAGACTTGTCATTTGCAAGGAATTTCTCCGTTGCTTCATCCAAGGTTTCAGCCAAAACCAATGCTTTTGGATTATTCTGTGTCTGCGACAAATGTTCCAATGACGCTCCTAAAGCCAAAAATTCACCTAATGAATCCCAACGCAAGTAACCTTCTTGCAGGAATTGCTCCACATGTTTTGGAGCAGAACCACCAGCACCAGTTTCGAACAAACCACCGCCGTTCATCAATGGTACAATAGACAACATCTTAGCCGAGGTACCAACCTCTAAGATAGGGAACAAATCTGTCAGATAATCACGTAGTACGTTACCTGTTACAGAAATAGTATCTTCCCCTTTACGGATACGTTCCAATGAAAACTTAGTTGCCTCAATCGGAGATAGGATTCGAATATCTAAACCCGTCGTATCAAAATCAGGCAAATATTTCTCTACCTTCTTAATGATCTCTCTGTCATGCGCACGGTTTTTGTCTAACCAGAATATTGCCGGCGTATCTGACAAACGCGCACGATTTACAGCTAATTTTACCCAGTCTTGGATCGGTGCGTCTTTTGTTTGACACATACGGAAAATATCCCCTTCTTCAACGTTCTGTTCCATGTACACATGACCATCGGCGTCCACCACACGGATAACACCGTTACCCGCAGCCTGGAAAGTTTTATCGTGAGAACCATACTCTTCCGCTTTTTGAGCCATCAAACCAACGTTTGGAACAGAACCCATTGTTTTGGGATCTAAAGCACCATGCGCTTTACAGTCCTCTATTGTTGCTTCATAAACACCTGCGTATGAACGATCAGGAACCATGGCGATCGTATCTTCTTCCTGACCATCTTTATTCCACATTTTACCGCCAATACGGATCATCGCCGGCATAGATGCGTCAATAATAACGTCAGAAGGAACGTGGAAGTTTGTAATACCTTTATCCGAGTTAACCATCGCCAAAGCCGGACCTTGCGCAATAGCAGCATCGATGGCAGCTTTCACTTCCGCCTCTTTTGGATGACCCGCAATTTTAGCGTATACTTCCCCTAAACCATTATTTTTATTGATACCTAATTCTTTGAATAACTCACCATAGGTAGCAAATACATCTGCGAAATAAGTTTCAACAACAGCGCCAAAGATAATAGGGTCAGAAACTTTCATCATCGTTGCTTTCAAATGCGCAGACAATAACACGCCCGCCGCTTTCGCCTCAGCGATCGCGTCAGCAACAAAACCTTTTAATGCATTTAAGCTCAATGTCGATGAGTCAATTACTTCGCCCGCTTTTAATGGAGAAAGCCCTTTTAATTCGGTAACGCTCCCTTGTGCATCTACAAATTCAATTTTGAATTGACCAGCGTTTTCTACTGTTACAGATTTTTCTGAACCATAGAAATCACCGGAAGTCATTGATGCTACCTTTGTTTTAGAATCTTTTGCCCAAGCACCCATTTTATGTGGATTTGCTTTCGCGTAGTTCTTAACCGCCTTAGGTGCGCGACGATCCGAGTTACCTTCACGTAATACTGGGTTTACAGCAGAGCCCAGTACTTTTGCATATTTAGCTTTGATTGTTTTTTCTTCCTCCGTGGTTGCTTCATCCGGATAGTTAGGGATAGCGTAACCCGCTTTTTGCAACTCAGCAATAGCGCCTTTTAATTGTGGAATAGATGCTGAAATATTCGGTAACTTAATGATGTTCGCTTCTGGCGTTGTCGCCATTTGCCCCAACTCTGCCAAAGCATCGGCAATTTTTTGATCTTCTTTTAAAAATTCGGGAAAGCTTGCAAGAACACGACCTGCTAAAGAGATATCTCTCAATTCAACATCGATACCAGCTGTAGCTGTAATCGCTTGTACAATAGGCAAAAACGAGTAAGTCGCCAACAAAGGTGCTTCGTCTGTTTTTGTCCAAACAATTTTTGATTTGTTTGACATAGTAATCTATTAGAAATATGTTTAATTTTTAATGCTATGTGAAATCAATGAAAATCTAATTTTTTCAAAATTTCGCCTAAAGATAAGAATTAATGCCATAAACCCTGCGTTAATCCGACCTTTTTGACAATAAAATTGTGAAAATAAATATATTTTGGCAATCCAGAATAAGTTTGGGTTCTTCTCTCGAAAAGACAACCCTCTTTACATTTCAATGACGGGATAATACAATCGAAACCCTAATTTAGTCAAACAATAAAATACGATTAAGCATGAAATCATTCAAATTGAACAATGGAATTGATATTCCAGCAATTGGATTTGGAACTTGGCAAATTCCCGAAGGTGAAGAGGCATATCAGGCCGTTACGGAAGCATTGAAAGTCGGGTATACACATATTGATACCGCCGCCATATATGGTAACGAAAAAAGTGTAGGTCGCGCGATCAAAGACAGCGGAATAGCGCGTGATACATTATTCATAACGACCAAACTATGGAATACCGAGCGTGGCTATGATAAAACAATTGCTGCATTCGAAAAATCGCTAGCAGACTTGGGGTTGGAGTACATTGATCTTTATTTGATTCACTGGCCGGCGAATGAATCACAATTCGAAAACTGGGCAACGATCAACGCTGAGACCTGGAAAGCCCTTGAATATTTATATCAGCAAGGAAAGGTAAAAGCTATCGGGATTAGCAATTTCCCGAAGGAATATCTCGCCAAATTATTGGAAACAGCAACGATCATCCCGGCTGTCAATCAAATTGAATTTCACCCCGGTTATCTGCAAGAGGAAACTGTCGAGCTTTGCAAATCAAATGATATTTTAGTGCAGGCATGGTCCCCACTCGGCTCAGGAAGAATATTGCAGGATGAGACCCTGATCGCTTTAGCGGAGCAGAAGTCTACCAGTGTGGGACAGATCTGTATTAAATTTTCACTCTCGCAGGGCATTTTACCACTACCAAAATCCACCAATCCGGCAAATATTAAACGAAACTTGGATATTGATAGCTTCCACCTTACGGAGGAAGATATCAAGATAATTCGGACATTACCAGCAATGGGTTTCTCTGGATCGGATCCTAAAAAAGTAGCATTCTAAATCATCGATAATCTTTCAAATCACATAGAAAGAGTCCTCCAATCGAATATGCTTTGGAAGACTCTTTTTTTCGACCTTGAATCCCAACGGTAAGTTCCCCAACTACATGCTGCCCGTCAAAAAATTGACAGTTTCCTGTTATTGATGTAACAAATTCCATTCTTTTTAGCCCTACCCCACGCTTGCAAAACGATTTGCAAATTCCCAAAAACAAGAAATATGAGCTTGCCTGAAACAAAAGTTTAGCGTAACTGTTAATACCGCATACATTAAATACAATAAGGCCTACCCACGACGTAATGTGCCGATATACAACAAAACGTTTGCGGCTAGGCCGTAGCATATTATTGGAAAAAGTATTTGAACCAATTGGCACCAACAGTTGATAACATTAGTTGCTTCCATTTCTAGATTAGAAACAGAATTCAAGTATACAAATGCTGAAATCAATGTTATGTATGCACCTTACACTATTTTAAAAGAGACCGGAAAGATTTAAATTTAAAAACACTATTATGGCAAATTCATTTTTAAAAACAATCAGATCCTCCATCAAGCATTGGTATATTCCGCTTATCATAGGAATTCTCTTAATTTTATTGGGTTTCTATACGATATCCACTCCCGTCACGTCCTTTCTCGCATTGAGCATGTTGTTTTCCTGGTCATTCATTGTTTCTGGGGTACTGGAAATTATTTTTGCCTTACAAAACAAAAATGAGGTTGACGGTTGGGGCTGGTACCTTACTGGGGGCATTCTTTACGTCTTATTTGGAATTTTACTCATGACCAATCCCCTATTATCTGCGGGCACTTTGTCTTTTATTGTCGGATTTTATGCTTTGTTCAGGTCATTTCAACTGTTGTCCTTCTCTTTTGATCTCAAAAATTATGGCAGTAAATCTTGGGGCTGGATTACGTTATTTGCGGTACTAGGCATTGTTTTTAGCTTTATTTTACTTTGGAACCCGCTCTTTGCAGGGCTATCTCTTGTGATATGGACGGGGATGGCAATTAGCACCGCCGGTTTTGCGGCCTGTGTATTTGCTTTTCAATTGAAAAGTCTGAAAAGTATCCCCGACAAACTTCCTCATGAATGGAAAGAACGTTACGAAAAATTAAAGGAAGAATTTGAACAATACAACAGATAAAAGAAGGCTTATAAAAAGACAAATGCCCGACTAAAGAATAGAACCATCTTGAAGGATGGTTTTATTCCTTTATTTCCACAATGGTGAAAGGTACTTTTTCTAATGGAAAGTCTTGTTGATCTGTTTTAACCTGACTAATCTTCAAGATCACATCAAGACCCTGATAAATTTCGCCAAAGACTGTAAAATCATGATCAAGCCTAGGTTGCCCACCATGCGCTAAATATTCCTTACGCTGTTCTTTACTGTATTTTATACCCTTTTTTGCTTCCAAGCTATCGAGATCTGCGGAGCTGATCTTTTTTCCAACGACAAAATAAATCTGATCAAGGAAGGAAGCTTTTTCCGGGTTGCCGTCTCGTCCCGCTCCTAATGCCCCCATTTTATGAAAAGCACGTTCGTCAAATTCAGCCGCCAGTCTAGGTTTCCGGTGTAAGGGATCTGCTGCCTCCTTCTTTTCTATATCTATATCATGTTCACCTCCTTGTACAACAAAATTTTCAATAATGCGATTGAACAGGGCGCCCTGATAAACACTATCTTTAATCGACCTTAACATCAAATCACGATGCTGTGGTGTAAAATCATAAAGTACGACCTTAAACTCCCCAAATGCGGTTTTAAATAATAGGTGTTTCGACTGTGCCTGGGCACCGCCTGCCCAGAACAAAAACAACCCTACGATCCAAGTGATTTTCTTCATCTTTTTTTACAGCTTCAACTTATTCAAAATTTGATATAAAAATACATTAAATTTCAATTCGGGGAAATTTGTTTATTACTTATATTTGGAATAAAACAATTCAATTTTATGCAATACACTCCCCATCCCGATCGCTATCAACAGATGATTTATAACCGTTGTGGCAAATCCGGCCTTCAGTTACCAGCGATCTCCTTAGGTTTATGGCACAATTTTGGGAATGACACGGCACATCAAACCAAAGTTGACATCTGCACAACGGCTTTTGATCTCGGAATCACGCATTTCGATCTAGCCAATAACTATGGACCGCCTCCGGGTAGCGCGGAAATTGCATTCGGACAAATTCTTAAGCAACAGTTTGCGGGATATCGCGATGAGCTGATCATTTCAACAAAAGCAGGTTATCACATGTGGGACGGCCCTTATGGCGAATGGGGCAGCCGAAAATATATTATTTCCAGTTGTGATCAATCCTTAAAACGTTTAGGAACAGATTACGTTGACATTTTCTATTCACATCGCTTCGATCCAAACACGCCATTAGAGGAATCCATGATGGCCCTGGATCAGCTCGTGCGAAACGGGAAAGCTCTTTATGTCGGTATTTCGTCCTACAACTCACAACGTACCAAGGAAGCCTATACAATACTGAAATCTTTGGGAACACCATTTGTTATCCATCAACCGAGCTATTCCATGCTGAATCGATGGGTTGAGTCGGATGGTCTATTAGACACTCTGGGCGAGATTGGTATTGGTTCAATTGTTTTCTCTCCACTTGCCCAGGGCATGTTAACCGATAAATATTTACATGATATTCCTGAAAATAGCAGGGCTTCACAATCAAAATCCTTGCAGACCAAGTTTCTTAGTGAAGAAAACCGAAAAAATATTCAGGCGCTACATGCGATTGCACAACGTAGAGGGCAGTCCTTAGCACAAATGGCCATTGCATGGGTTTTTCGAAAACAACAGGTGACTTCTGCACTTATTGGGGCGTCGAGACCGCAACAGGTCATTGATTGTGTCGGATCACTCAAAAACCTATCATTCACGGCAGAAGAAATCCATGAGATTGATCTCTATGCAAAAGATGGACATATTAATATATGGGCTCAATCCGCAGAAATTGAGAAAAGCTGATCAATGTGTAAATTACTTAAATATCAAAGGCGTACTGGCTATTATCCGATAATCATTACGCCTTTTTTAATGTTAGCCTGCAATAACAATAATAGCCTATTGCATTATCTTCAGAATTTTTTCAAATGTGTTCACATTGCGGCTGGTGAACTTATCCTTCAGACTTTTCTTACCCAATATTTTTCCGAACGTTGAATCCAGTGTATTACCTTTGGGCACCTGCCAATAAAATACACCATTAATCACTTCGGCTCTTTCATCAGCTGCTTTGGTACTGATATTGAATTCTTGCATGAGCAGTTCTTCTACGCCCAGCAAACCTACAAAAGCATAAATATGAAAATCGGGACGAATGTCAAAAGGAATATTACGTCTGAATAGCGCAATTTCTTCCTCCGATTTAATGAACAAAAAAGCTTCGTAGGAAAAAGACTTAGACATAGCAGCTTCCAAAACGATTTTAAGTTCGTCCACAGGGCTATCCGATGAAAAAACAATGTTTCCGGAAGCCAACACTGAACTTACATGATCCATGCCGGTATCTTTAAATACCCGACATACATCGGCCATCTTCATATTAGTTCCCCTTACATTTACCCCCCGTAAAAACGCACAATATTTTACCATTTATCCAGTTTTTAAAGTTCATTTATCGGATTCCAGAACAATTTCTTAAAATCCCTGACCCTAAGATTATTTATCACAATACCTTCGCCCTCCAGTTTGGTCTGAAATTCCGGAACGGACAATACGCCACCACTGGAAATCACCCGATGAGCAGGCACATCTCCTGGACAGCCGCTCATTGCTTTTCCAACATGACGAGCGTGATTCGGATATCCCAACGCTTTTGCAATAGCACCATAAGTTGAAACACGCCCTTTTGGGATCAGTCTCGTTAATTCGTATACCTGTTTTTTAAATATTTCATCCATCATAGATGCTATCACACCATTTAACTCCATGTAGCTAACCACAAAGTATTGCTAATTCTTTTGTTGATAAGCTAAATAAACTACCATTCAACGTTTTTTAAAGGTACAAAAATCAAGTATAATAGACGATTTCCAATGAAGCAAAATTCATATACCATAGTTGGACAAACGGTCCCTTCCTCTATTTTGCGATTAAAAAATAGTAACCTTAATTTCTATGCGTTTAACCAAAATACATAGAGAAACCCTTTGAATATTTTAGAGCGAACGCTATTTGTCGCCAACTTTTTGTGTTGGACCAGTTAGATAACAGATGGGAAAAACTGAGAACAGTATAAGAAAAAAGCCCCTCTGTGTCGAACAAAGGGGCTTTTTGGTACGCCAATCAGGATTCGAACCTGAGACCGTCGGTTTAGAAAACCGATGCTCTATCCAGCTGAGCTATTGGCGCGTCGCTTTCGGTAATGCAAAAGTAGACATTTGTTCAACAATTCCAAAATATCACCTGCTTTTTTTTATGGTTTTTCAATAACTGATTGCTTTTCAACAAGATTATTTTATTGATCTAGGTCAAACAAAAAGACAAATAACGCTGTTACCTTTGTGTTATTAAACAAATAAGAAAAAACATAAAATTATGGCACAAGGAAAATGGGAATTGGACGCTGCACATAGCGAAATAGAATTCAAAGTAAAACACATGATGATCACAAACGTTAAAGGAAACTTTGACAGTTTTAAAATAGATCTTGATGCAGAAGATGATACTTTTGAGAACGCACTTGCAAAAGTATCTATTGATACTGCTTCCATCAACACCAGAAATGAGCAACGTGACGGACATTTAAAGAGCGCTGACTTTTTCGATGTAGAAAAATATCCTGCGATAACATTTGAAGCAACAAGCTTAGAAAATGATCAAATTAAAGGAAATCTGACCATCCGTGATGTGACCAGACCTGTAGTTTTTGATCTGGAATTTGCGGGTATCCAAAAAGATCCTTGGGGAAACACTAAAGCTGGCTTTATCGTCGAAGGAAAGATCAAACGCTCAGATTTTGGACTTAACTGGAATGCAGCTTTGGAAACAGGTGGCGTGATGGTAAGTGACGATGTAAAATTTAGCGCTGATATACAGTTTATAAAAGCTAAATAGGAACTATTTCTAAAATAAAATTTGGCAGGAGAGCAAAAATTCGTACTTTTGTCGCGGAGAGTTGGCAGAGTGGTCGAATGCGGCGGTCTTGAAAACCGTTAACTGTCACAGGTTCGGGGGTTCGAATCCCTCACTCTCCGCATAAGAAACCTTTCAGAAATGAAAGGTTTTTTTATGCTATATGGATTCGAACCAGACGGGCTGGCCGGGGTTCCCACACTATCATCGTTCAATATACTTATTAACAATATCATCCAGATCATCCAGATCAAAGGGCTTGGATAAGAAATCATCTGCACCAGCGCGTACAGCCAACGATTCGATGTCATTATTGGCAGACACATAAATAACCGGAATATGTTTAAACCTATCATCGGCTTTTAAGAGACGGGTAGCCTCTACCCCGCCAATATTTGGAATCCAGTTATCCATTAAAATAAGGTCAGGTTCCGTAGCTTCTACTTTTTGAATGATATCATGTGATGTTTCGGAGACTTCAACATGAAACCCCAAATCTGTCAGCACCACTGTTATGACCTCCAATATAATGGTATCGTCTTCAAATATCAGTACAGTTTTTCTTTTGCTCATATAGCTTAGTTTATCTCCCATACATGGATCTATTAAGGTTTGAATATCGCGCCCAATAAAACCATCTTATTGTGGGTAGAGTTTTTTCCAAATTTTTTGATCACCTACTGCGGTGAAGTTCTGTTGAATACTTGAGAAACGTAAGGTTTCCTTACTACCTAGGCCCAAAAAACCCAGGTTTTCCAGGCTTGCATCAAATAATCGAAATACACGATCCTGCAGCTCTTTATTGAAATAAATCAACACATTGCGACACAAAATCAGCTGAAAACTATTAAAAGAAGTATCGGACACCAAATTATGGGTTGATAGGATCATTTTTTGCTTCAATTCCGGATCAAATTTAGCCCAGTCGTAATTTGCCGTATAGTAACTCGAAAAGTCCTGTTTTCCTCCGGATTCGATGTAGTTTTCCGAAAAAGATTTGATCTGACTCAGTGGATAGACACCATTGCGGGCTATTTCCAGTACACGTGGATTGATATCCGTTGCATAAATTAACGATTTATGATGGAGATTGGCTTCCTTAAGTAAAATAGCCAAAGAATAAGCTTCCTCACCACTGGCGCAGCCTGCCACCCAGATCCGGATCAATGGATAGGTCCCCAGCTGCGGCAAGATCTCCTCACGCAGCTGTCGGAAAAATAAAGGATCCCTAAACATCTCCGTCAAATTCACCGTAATTTCCTCCACAAAATGCTGCAGAAACTCCGGATCGTCTTTCAATGCGAATCGGAGCTCCGCAAAACTCACCAATCGGTCATTCGTCATGATCCGGTTGATCCTTCTTTTAATCGATGCCCGGCTATACTGTATAAAATCGTAGCCATAGCGCTGATAGATATCTTCCAATAAAATATCGATCTCCTCGTCTTTAATTATATTATGGTCCAACATCACTATATCAATCGTTCTATTTCGGTCAACAGCACATCGACATCAATCGGCTTTGAAACATAAGCTTTCGCCCCGGATGCCAGACATTTCTCCCGGTCCCCGGGCATTGCCTGAGCAGTTACAGCTATGATGGGAATATCTTTGATAACCGTGGAAGCCTGAATCAAACGAATCGCTTCATAACCATCAATCTCGGGCATCATCATATCCATGAGCACCAATGAAATACCATTTCCCTCTTCCAAAAGTTGAATTGCATCCTTTGCTAAAGTACAACTGACAACTTCGTATCCTCTTGCTCTCAAGGTCAAACCGAGTGCAAAAATATTCCTGCTGTCATCATCAACAATTAATATCACTTTATTCCGATTCATTAACCGCCTTAATTAATTTTCATATAACCATACTCGCAACAACGACAACAGCTGGTCTATATCCACAGGTTTAGAGATATAGTCCGAAGCACCGGCCCGTATACATTTTTCGCGATCACCAATCATTGATTTGGCAGTGACCGCAATAATGGGCAATGTCGCAAATTGAGGCATTTGCCTGATATTCCTGATTGTTTCATACCCATCCATTTCGGGCATCATCATATCCATTAGCACGATATCAATCGACTCTCCCGAACGCAGTACATCCAGTGCTTCCTTACCATCCATTGCTGGAATCACCTCTACCTGAAATTTCTCCAATGCTTTTGTCATTGAGAATATATTACGCACATCATCATCGGCCACCAGCACCTTTTTTCCTTTCAGCACATCCGCTAATGCGCCAAGCCCGTTGTTTTTTCGTCGCACATCATCTGAACTGTTTATCTCGATCAGATGTAGAAATAACCCTACCTCATCCAAAATCCGCTGATAAGAATGTGCAGTCTTAACAACCACAGAATCTGCATATTTTTTGATTTTCAGTTCTTCTGACTTAGACAGATTTTTACCCGTAAATATGATAATCGGTAAATTTTCAAGTCCCTCATGCTGTTTGATGGCCTCCAAGGTATTATAGCCCATTTCATCGGGAACACCCATATCCAAGATTACGCAGTCTACCTCAGCAGTTCCCAACGCTACGATACTGTCTTCAACATTATCTTTTACTTCAAGTGAGATATTAAAACTACTTAAAAAATAAGCCAATGCGCTAGCATGCTTAGGATTCTCTTCGACAATGAGCACCTTTTTTGGAGACCTGCTCAAAGCAGATTCTATCTTTTGAAAAACAGATGTCATCTGTTCCAAAGCCACAGGTTTATTGATAAAATCAATTGCGCCTTTTAACAGACTTTCCTTCTTCACTTCAAGTGAAGACATGATATGTACCGGAATATGTCTTGTGCTCTTATCCCCCTTTAACTCATCCATCACAGCCCATCCATCCATGACTGGCAATTGAATATCCAATAAAACCGCCTGTGGATGATATTTCTTGGCCGCCGGCAATGCATGATCCCCGCGTACAACAACAACACCCTTATAGTGCTGACTATGCGTGTATTTCAATAGTGCTTTCGCAAAATTGATATCATCTTCGACAATCAGAATAACCTTATCACCTTCAACAATACTATCCCGATCATCAGGTAACTCCTCGGGAATACGTATTGTAGCGGGATTATAGACGTCATCCGCCACAAGCTCACGCACCTCCTCTATTTCATAATGGATTTCTTCTACAAGCAACTCTTCTTTCGTACGCAGCTCCCCGGGCTCTACCGCATGGTTCGGAATGATAAATAAGAACGTACTTCCCTTTCCTTCCTCGCTCTCCAGTCTGATTTCACCGCCTAGCAAGCGTGCAATCTCTCTGCTGATCGACAGTCCTAGCCCTGTCCCTCCGAATTTTCGTCTTGTCGAACCGTCTGCCTGCTGGAAAGCCTCGAAAATTATCTTCTGTTTGTCCAACGGAATCCCTATACCCGAATCAATCACGGCAAAAACAAGCTTATCCTTATCGGAACTGTCTTCATAAATATCGAGTCTCACCTCGCCGGCTGCTGTAAATTTAACCGCATTTGAAATCAGATTCCGCAGCACCTGATCAATTCTAAGCCGATCCCCCTGAAAATTTTTATTGACGCCGGGATCAATATTGATTGTGAAAGCCAGGCCTTTCTCATTGACAATCGGAAGAAATAAATTATTCAGATCTGCCGAGATATCATTTAAATTCAGTGTCGCATACTCCAATGTCATTTTACCCGACTCAATCTTTGAAAGATCCAATATCTCGTCGATCAAGGTTAACAGGCTCGTTCCCGAGCTTTGAATCACTTTAGCCGATTCGATCTGGTCAGCGCTAAGATTGTGTTCATTATTCTCCGATAGCAAACGCGAAAGTAGCAGGATGGAATTTAACGGTGTACGCAGCTCATGGGACATATTTGCCAAAAATTCAGACTTATATTTAGTACTTAAAGCGAGTTCCTCTGCTTTCTGCTGAATTTCCAGGTTACGTTCAGCAATCAATAGATTTTTGTCTTCCAATAGTTTAGAACGTTGTTCCAGTTCTTGGTTTGATTGCATCAATTCCTCATGCTGCACCTTCAGTTCCTCCTCGGACGACTGCAGACGCAAAGTCTGCGCCTCCAATTCCGTATTCAGATTCTCCAGCTCCGCATGCTGCGTCAACAATTCTTCAGACTGTACTTGAGTTTCTTCCAAAAGTGACTGAATTTTAGCCCGGCCCCTCGCCGAAGCGATAGCGATACCAAGTTGTCGGGCACATTCCGTCAGAAATGTTGATTCAATTTCCGCAAACGGTTGACGGTGCCCGATCTCCAGCACACCCAATACCTGATCAGCCAATACAATAGGTACAAAAATAAGGTGCTGTACATTGACCTTTCCACTGGCAAAACTTACGATATAGTCTTCCGTGTTTATATTATTTATAATTTTCGTTTCCCGATCAACAAAGACCTGTCCAACATAACCTTCATTTGGAAGAAAATATTGCTGTGCCCTGGGATCCAATCCGTAAGCGCCGGATAGTTCAAGTTTTTCCTCATTAAAAACATAGATCGCTCCGGTAATAGCGCCTATATAATTGACCAATCCTCTTACTGAATCTGTGGTAAGTATACGTTCGGTTTTGTTACCGACCAATCCGGTATAAAGGTCGGCATATCCCATGTGCAGCCAGTCATTATCTTTAAGCTGATCGAATGATTTCTTTAAGGCTTTTGACATCCGGTTAACGGATTTTGCTATCGCACCGAGGTCGTCTTCCTCAATGTCCTCGGCTTTGACATCATAATCTCCCAAAGCAATGCGATTAGTGATCTTTTGAACCATATTTAACCTGCGGGCAATCCCTTCATCCTTCTCACGGAGAGACTTTTCCAGTGCTAATCGTCTAAGAAAGTCTGCCCTTAGCCGAAAATAAAAGTACGCCGTAATCACCAGCGATAGCAATGCACTGATCACAATAAATAAGGTCGTTATAAACGAAGAATTATCTAAATTAATGGATTTCTGATCGATACCATCATCTTCGTAATGAATAATATCTTTAATAATGCTACGGCATTTGTCCATCGCGGATTTGCTCTCGTCCAGCTGTGTCAAACTAACAGTCCCTCCGTTCCTTTTAACGTTCACGAACTCCTTTAATACAGCTAACCTTTGCCGAGCCGCTGTAAATAAGCTGTCTACGCGAACATTTTGCTCCGGATCTGCTTTCGTAAGTTCCTTTATTTCCTTCAGCTCAACCGGCAGGCTCTCTATAGCCTGGTTGAATGGCTCCAGGTAATTCTCCTTCCCCGTGAGTAGATACCCCCTGTTTCCCGTTTCTGCACCTTGTAGAGAATTAAGGATAATATTTGATAAACTGATTATTTTTCGGGTAACGGCGAGCTCCTGACGATGCTTATTCTGTTCTTTAATCCCCAGATAAGATGCTGTGGAACTCACCAGCAGCGCCAGTAGTGAAAAACCGATTCCTATAGATAAGTTACTAAGTGTTTTATTCGGCATCTGTGGGTAGATTTAATGGTAATGTAAAATAAAATGTGGCCCCCTTACCGGCTGCACTTTCCACGGCAATGGTACCTTGATGACTACGGATAATTTCCGAACAAATATAAAGGCCTATTCCCAGTCCCTGGAAATCAAAGGAAGTTTCCTCTACACGGTAAAACTTGTCAAAAACCTCCGACAGTTTGTTTTCAGGTATACCGATTCCAAAATCTATCACGCTGACTTTTACGACATCTGTCATTACAGTGCAATCGACGATAACCTTCTCTGTTCCGGCGGCATACTTATAAGCATTTGTTAAAAAATTAACAAGAACCTGCTCCAGACGTATTTCATCACCGTAAACCATGAGTCCCGAGATATCTCCCTGTCTATATAATTCCATATTGCTCTGATCATGGGTCTGCACAATGGAATCAATGGCATTTTGTACCATGCGTTCAAGCGAGAATACCTTTTTATTGATCCGCAGTTTACCATTGTCGATTTTTGACAGATCGAGCAAATCCGTGATCAAACTGTTGAGCTTTCCAACCTGATCCTGAACCCGGCCAACATACTTGGCCTCCGCACAGTTTTTGTCAAGACTTAACTTACGGTCAAGTAGCTGCATATAAGCTTTGATGCTTGTCAGCGGTGTCTTCAGTTCATGGCTCGCAATACTCAAAAACTCATCCTTTTCCTTCTCTGCTTTCTTTTGTGCATCAATGTCGGTAAATGTGCCCACCCAATTGTTTTCACCATTCTCCAAAATTGGCCAGACCCTTAATAATTGATACGAATACCCCGATTCTTCCCGCTTTTTAACCCGCACCTCCATTTCCAAAGGTTTACCGGATTCAAGACTTTCCTGCAATTCGGTCATGATCGACCGGTCATCAGGATGCGTCTGCGGGAAAGTGTTCTCACTGTCCGAAAACTGGAACCAACGGCCATTGACAAAGCCAATATTACCAAGATGGTCACAGGTAAAAGCAATTTGTGGTAATGATTCCAATAAAGTATGTAAATAGTCCACCTTTGAACGAAGTTCCAATTGCGCCTGTTTCCGTCTTTCCACTTCCATTTCCAAAGTCTGCTGGATATCCTTGAGTGCCTGAGTCTGCTCATAAAGCCGGTAAAATGTTTTGACTTTGAGCAGCAGAATATCCGGATCGACGGGTTTAGTCACGTAATCCAGTCCTCCTGAATCATAACCTTTCGTAATAAAACGTTTATCTGTATTGACAGCAGATAAAAATATAATCGGCGTCTCCTTAGTCTTACTGAATCCAGCAATGTTTTCAGCAACTTCAAAACCGTCCATATCGGGCATCTGCACATCCAATATGATTAAAGCATAATTATATTTTAAAATTTTCTTTAAAGCTTCTTCACCGGAATGGGCTGTATCGACTTTAAAATTTTTGGATTCCAATAACTTTTGTAACGAATAAATATTATCTGGGTTGTCATCGACTATCAATATCATAGAGCGCTTAAACTAAGAATCAAAAGTAAACAAATGTAAAAAAATTAACCGGATCCGTTCTTCAGGCAAAAAATTTCCTTACTCCCGCAATTTAATCACTAGGATCGACTTTCACTAAAAAATAAACAAAACTTTAACTTATCCCTGCCTGTTTGAATACATAACATGCTCCATACGGACGTCATGTTTTCAAAAACAAGGATTCGATATGATTCAATTCACATCAAAAGGCATTTATTGTATTCCTGGAAAATTTTACCTGGACCCATGGCAACCCGTTGATCTTGCCATCATTACACATGGACATGCAGACCACGCGCGCCCGGACATGAAAAAGTATCTTTGTCACCATTTTACCGTTGGCATATTGAAAAGTCGCATCGGGCCCGATATCCGGGTTGAAGGTTTAGCCTACAATCAGCCGATTCAGATCAACGGTGTAAAAATTTCTTTACATCCTGCAGGGCATATCATTGGCTCAGCGCAGATACGCTTGGAATACAAAGGTAAAGTCACTGTTTTTACGGGAGATTACAAAATCCAGGATGATGGCCTCTCTACCCCTTTTGAACCTGTAAAATGTCATGAACTAATTACCGAAAGTACGTTTGGACTGCCGATCTATCGCTGGGAAAGTGTTGAAATCCAAAATCAACGACTGAAATCATGGATCACACACAATCAGGGATACAAAAAGACATCCGTATTTATTGGATACTCATTGGGCAAATCCCAAAGGATATTAAATGCGGTAAAGGACATGGGTGAAATATATCTGCATTACAGCATCGCAAAATTAAATATGGCGTACGGTGATGCAGGTTTAAAATTGCCGTCCTACCAGATTATCGATCCGATGAAAGACATGAAACAGCTCGACGGCAAGATCGTATTGCTACCACCGGCATTACTCGATACGCAACTGCTCCAAAAGATACCACATGTTGCCTATGCGATCTGCTCCGGTTGGATGCAAATCCGTGGTGCACGAAGATGGCGCAGTGCAGATGCAGGTTTCGCCATCAGCGATCATGCGGACTGGAACGGATTGCTGCAGGCCGTGAAGGAAAGTGGCGCCGAAAAAGTGTATGTCACGCATGGACAGACAGCCTCATTCAGCAAATATCTGAATGAAATAGGTATTGAAGCCGAAGAAGTAAATACAAATTACGGAGAAGAATTAAGCGTATGATAGAATTTGCAACATTGATCAATGCGCTGGATAGTTCCAATAAAGCCAGCTTAAAAAAAGAAGCGATCATCCGCTTTCTAAGCTTTGCGCCTGAGAAAGATAAACGCTGGTTTCTCGCTTTAATGACCGGCAAAAGGCCAAAGCGTGCGATTTCGACCAAAGAACTCAAAACCTGGGTAATGGAAATTACCAATATCCCGGAATGGTTGTTTGTCGAATGTTACGCCGCAGTCGGTGATCTCTCCGAAACCTTAGCTTTGTTACTGCCTCCCTCATCCGAAAAAATAGACAAAAGTCTCAGTGAATGGATGGAAGACATCTTACTGTTGGCAAATGCTTCAATGGAAGAAAAAAAAGCATTTGTACTCACTTCCTGGAACAGGCTCAACACTGTTGAACGCTTTATTTTCAACAAATTGCTGGGTGGGAGCTTTCGTTTGGGAATATCCTCCAAAGGGCTGATAAACACAATTGCAGCACATTTCCAGATCGAGCCGAGCATTGTCACCCACAGTATTATGGGCGAGTGGAATCCCCACGACTACGCGTTTGACAAACTCGTTCGCGGCGAATATAGCAATACCAATCTCTCAAAACCTTATCCCTTTTGCCTGGCTTACCCCATTGAAAAGGAAGTGGAAGAACTTGGCACGATAACGGAATGGCAATGCGAATACAAATGGGACGGTATACGCGGACAGCTGATCAAACGAAGCGACGAAATCTTTATCTGGTCAAGAGGTGAGGAACTTGTCACTAAACAGTTCCCTGAAATCACCGATGCGCTCAGACAATGGCAAGGAAGCTTTGTCTTGGACGGTGAGATTCTGGCGGCGAAAGAGGGGCAGATATTGAATTTTAATGAACTACAAAAAAGGATCAATCGCAAGGTAATTTCCAGGACCCTACGTGAAGAAGTCCCTATTGTTGTATACCTTTATGATTTATTGGAGCTGGATGGTAAAGACCTCCGATCGGAGCCACTGCAGGACAGGCGCAAGTTATTGGAACAGCTGTGCCAAGGTCATGTTGGCCCCGCAATACAGCTGTCTCCACTTATTCATGGCGAAAATTGGGCCGACTTACGGAAATTACAAGCGGCCTCGCGTGCCTTAAACAGTGAGGGCATTATGCTTAAAAAGAAAGATTCCGTTTATTATGTTGGCCGAAAAAAGGGCGGTTGGTGGAAATGGAAAGTCAATCCCATGACCATCGATGCCGTGTTAATATATGCGCAAAAAGGTAGTGGGCGCAGAAGCGCGCATTATACGGACTATACCTTTGCCGTCAAAGACGGTGACCACTTAGTAAGCATCGCAAAAGCATATTCGGGACTTACAGATAAAGAAATACTTGAGGTCAGCCGCTATGTCCGTCAGAATGCAGTGGAGAAATTCGGACCGGTCAGAACTGTTAAACCCGAACTTGTATTTGAAATTGCCTTCGAAGGAATAGGCTATAGCCAGCGCCACAAATCGGGTGTCGCCCTGCGCTTCCCCCGCATTTTGCGCTGGCGCAGGGATAAAAAAGCGGCCGATATAGACACATTGGAAAACATCAAAAAATTAATACCATAAGTTGAGTCAAAAGATAACACACAGTGAGGGGTTCAAGATCGTCAATCGTTACTTTGAATCCTTGGGCAATACCCCTTTTGGCTTTCAGGTTAAAACCTGGGAGCAGTACATGCTGGGATACAGTGGAATGGTCATTGCCCCGACAGGATTTGGCAAAACATTTTCGGTGTTTATGGCGGTCCTGATCGATTACATGAATTATCCCGAACGCTACCAAAAAGGACTAAAATTACTATGGATCACGCCTTTGCGCTCCTTGGCAAAGGATTTGGCCAGAGCAATGCAGACCGCCATAGACGATATCGGATTAGATTGGATCGTACAGGTACGGAATGGGGACACCGATCCAAAGATCAGAGCGCAACAGACCAAAGCGATGCCTGATATTCTTTTGGTGACTCCGGAAAGCCTTCATCTCCTGCTCGCTCAAAAACAACGTGATAAATATTTCAGGAATATCCGATGCATTACTGTAGATGAGTGGCACGAACTTATTGGAAATAAACGTGGAGTCATGGTAGAATTGGCATTATCGTACTTAAAATATAAATATAACGATCTCCAGATCTGGGGTATCACTGCTACCATAGGCAATCTGGACCAAGCAATGGATGTACTGCTGCCAGGAGAAGAAAAGAGCGTACAGATAATCGCAAAGGAGAAAAAGAAAATTGCGATCAGATCTATCTACCCAGACAAAGTGGAGCTCCTTCCCTGGGCCGGGCATCTAGGTGGCAACCTCATGAATCAGGTTGTCCCCATTATACTGGAAAGCAAGAGTACGATCCTTTTCACCAATACCCGTAGCCAGAGTGAACTCTGGTATCAGCTATTACTACAGGCGCATCCCGATTTTGCAGGACAGATTGCGCTGCATCACAGCTCAGTAGATGCCCACATCCGCGAATGGATCGAAGAAAATCTGAGCAGTGGAAAGCTAAAAGCAGTGGTATCTACTTCATCCCTGGATCTGGGCGTGGATTTTAAGCCCGTGGACACCGTGATTCAAATCGGATCAAGCAAAGGGGTAGCCAGATTTATGCAACGCGCCGGAAGAAGTGGCCACAGTCCTTTTGAAACATCAATTATCTACTTCGTTCCGACACATTCCCTGGAGCTCATCGAAGTCGCCGCTTTAAAGGAAGCTGTCAAAACCCGGACCATAGAAAACCGCGACCCCATGGTCCAGAGTTTCGATGTGTTGGTGCAGTTTATGGTCACGATCGCACTCGGAGGCGGCTTCCGATCGACAGAACTCCATCATATCGTTGCCCGGACTCACGCGTTCAACTATATGGCAGATGAGGAATGGCAGTGGTGTATGTACTTTATTACCGCAGGTGGCAAAATCGGCAAACGCTATGAGGAATTTCACAAAGTAGTACAGGACAATGACGGCAACTGGGTAATAAAAAATAGACGAATCGCCCTGCTCCATCGGCTGAATATCGGTGCTATCGTTGGCGATGCCATGATGCGCGTTAAATTCCTTTCGGGAGGATATATTGGAATGATCGAGGAATATTTTATCAGCAAACTGAAGAAAGGCGAACGATTTAACCTTGCCGGCCGTATTCTCGAGCTTGTTATGGTCAAGGATATGACTGTATTTGTCAAGAATTCATCCGGTAAAGCCATTACGCCGAGCTGGCTGGGAGGCAGACTACCGCTTTCCTCCAACCTGAGCCATTTTTTGCGTAAAAAACTTGCAGAAGCAATAAGTCCCGGCAACACTGAAAAAGAACTGCGCTTCCTGGCACCGTTGATCCAGAAGCAGCAAAGTCTTTCGGCTGTGCCCAATGAATCACAATTTCTTGTCGAACACATCAAGACCAGAGAAGGACACCATCTATTTTTCTATCCGCTGGAAGGGCGATTGATCCACGAAGTCATGGCCGCCCTCGTCGCTTACCGCATCAGCAAACGCTATCCCATTAGTTTTTCCATGGCCATGAATGACTATGGTTTCGAACTTTATTCCGACAAAGAAATTCAATTGGATCACGCACAATTAACCGAGATACTGAGCCGGGAAAATCTCATGCAGGACGTGATCAGTAGCATCAACTCCGCAGAAATGGCAAGCCGCAAATTCCGCGATATTGCTGTAATTTCCGGATTGGTGATACAAAACTATCCCGGAACCCAACAAAACAACAAATCCCTGCAAGCTTCATCGGGTATTATATTTCGTGTTTTAATGGATCATGATCCGGACAATCTATTGTTAAAGCAGGCTTTCACCGAAGTATTCAACCAACAACTGGAGGAATACCGTCTGATAAAAGCATTTGAAAGAATAAACAATAGCCAAATCATCTATACCTTTGCAGAGGAATACACACCGCTGAGTTTCCCGATCAAAGTGGACAGTTTACGCCAGTCTCTTTCAAGTGAAGCGTTGATCGAGCGGATCCAACGCATGGAGCATGCAAATAAATCAAAACGTGGGCAAAGAAAATGAATATACAGGAACAGCACATTACATTCAACAAACAAACACTTATCCTTAATAATCAGCGCACGGTCTTTTGGCCGAAGCAGAATACCCTTATTCTATCCGACCTTCATCTTGGTAAAGCTGCACATTTCCGCAAACATGGAATTCCTATCCCTTCAGATATAGCTAGCCGCGATCTCCAAAGACTAGCTGCGCTAATTGATCACTATAGGGCAGAGAACATTTTGGTTGTCGGCGACCTTATTCATGCAGAAATCAATCAGGAAGTCCTTTTGCTTGCAGCGTTTAAACAAAAATATGCTGATCTAAATTTTCATCTGGTCCCCGGTAACCATGATAGAAAAGTGGAGAAATTAGCTGAGCAGGTTGATTTGATCTATCACGGCGGCAAGTTCGAGCTGGAGCAGATCTCCTTTGTACATGAACCGACCATAGATCCGTCGGCTTTCACCATCAGCGGACATATTCATCCCGGCGTCAGTATCAAACTCCCGCCCAACAAACATCTCCGTCTGCCCTGCTTCTGGGTCTCCGTACAGCAGATTATTCTACCGGCATTTAGCAAGTTTACAGGACTCGATAGCCGAAGAATGCCACAGGAGTACGATTGCTATGCCTTGCACGACGAAATAATCCTGCCACTAAAAAATAGCTAATTACATTTTAAGTTCAATAGGTGAGATTCCATAGTATTTTTTAAACGCACTGCTAAAGTTATTCTGATGACCATATCCGGTCAGCAAAGCAACCTCATAAACTGTCATCTTATCATCCAATAGATAACTTTTGGCCTTTTCCATGCGGATTCGGGTGAGATAATCGTGGATTGTCACCGAAAAATATTCTTTAAAATCCTTTCGCAGCTTACTTTCACTTGTCAATACCTCTGCCGCCAGTTCTTTTTGTGTCGGCGGATTGGCAATACGCTGTTCGAGAATCTGCCGTGCCTGTTCCAGCCGCTGCACGTCTTCGTCATGAAATAACGAAACGGCCTGATCATTTTTCTCGTTATACTGCTCAAATTGGTACATCAGCAATTCAACAATGCGCGACTCAGTATGCAGCCGCCGTATCTCACCTTTTTTCTTCGATTCGATAAGTTCGGCTATGGTGTGCTGCATCTCATAGGTTGCCATCAGATCTTCTTCTGCAAACGATGTATACTCCCCTTTTTCGATTTCATGCACAAACTGCTGGTGCAACAACGAATCCCGCTTAATCAGGTTCAGGTAATATTCTTTGGATATAACGGCAATAAAATACGTATACTCAATACCGGGTTCCACCTGATGCACCGATTTAACCGAAGGTATATAGCGGATATTATGTCTGCTCATCCCGTAGGGCAATTTACTGGCCGCAGGTTTAAAGAATATAAATTGACTGGTAATGGTCTCCCCTTCGATCTCGGTCAATATCTGTACAGGCCGATCAAATTGCATTTTCGAATGCAATATAAATAAGCCCGATGTGGAGAGCTGAAAATTCTCCATATGAACAGGCTCTGTATGGATTGTGATTTTATTTTCTACCAAAGGTTTGTCAGGCACATAGCCGTCTGGTATTTCTTCTTCAAAAAGCCAATCAGCCAACTCAACTATTTTACTTTTCACCAACATGATTTCAATCCAAATAAGCCCACAGCAGTTAAAATTAACAAATTAGAGCGGTAATTAAAAATTATTTATAATCTATCTAAATAATTCAAGATCAATCTCCATCTCCTCCAATTGTACATACGGTTTCAATGTACGTGGATTCATGATCACATTGGATTCAACCGAAAAAATGGTGTAGATTTCTTTCTGGGCCAGTACCTCCACAGGTGTACCATGAAAAAGCTTGCGCCCATGTTTGAGCATCAAAATCCGATCGGCATACATTGCGGCAAAATTGACATCGTGCACAATCAAAACAACCATAAATCCTTTACGGGCCAGCGCTCTGGCTATAGCAAGCACCTTTTGCTGATAATGCAGATCTAAGGCTGAAATAGGTTCGTCAAGTAACAGGAGCGCATCGGGACTATCCCAGATCTGTGCTAAAACACGCGCGAGATGAACCCGTTGTTGTTCCCCTCCCGAGAGGCTCAGAAAATCCCGATCGGCAAAAGCGGTCACACCACAGAGTTCCATCGTTTCGGCCACTACCTTATAGTCGTGCGCTGTGGGAGTATTTTTATAATGGGGGTATCTGCCCATTAAAACAATCTCTTCCACCTTAAAACTCAATGTCATCTGTTGCTGCTGACTTAACAGCGCCCTGCATTTGGATAATGTTGCCGCATCATACGCAGATAGTAGTTTTCCATTGAAATGGATCTGCCCAGAATTAGGTTTTTTCTCTCCACATAATACCCCCATCAAGGTGGACTTTCCTGCGCCATTGGCTCCGAGCACAGCTAAAATCTCCCCTTTACGAACCTGAAAGGTAATGTCTTTCAGCAGTTTCCGGCCTTTCACCTCATAGTTGATTTTCTCTACACGCAACATAAAAATAGTATTTAAACGTCCGAACGAAGACTATTTATCCTTGATTAAAATATACAAAAATATAGGCGTCCCCAACAGGGCCGTAATCACTCCGATAGGCAATTCTATCGGTGCTACCGATACCCTGGCGATAACATCTGCCAGCGTCAGCACCAAAGCGCCTAAAAGCAATGAGCCCGGAAGTACAAAACGATGATCCGGTCCTCCCATCAGGCGTACGGTATGCGGGACAATAAGTCCTACAAAACCGATAATTCCCGATACGGCCACCGAGGCACCGACAGCAAGAGTCGATAAAATAACCACCCACCTTTTTACACGATCAGTGCGCATTCCCAATAAATCAGCCTGAAGTTCGCCCAGGGCAAATGCATTCAAAGACTTCCCAAAAAACGGAAGAATAAACAGGGAAATACATATAAAAGGGCCTATCGCCAATAAATTGTCCCAGGTTGCTCCCCCTAGACTGCCCAGCATCCAAAACGTAATGGTGCGGAGCTGCTGCTCTGTAGACATGTAGGTCATTAACCCTGTAAGTGCGCCCGCGAATGCATTGATGGCTATACCCGCCAACAGCATCGTCGTCACATTGGGGCGACCATTTTTACGGGCTATACGATACACCAGAAAGGCCGTCAGCCCAGCGCCGACGAAAGCACCGAAAGCCAAAATATAATAACCTAGCCACGCTGAAAGCGAGGTCAGCAGAAACGTTTCAAATGCGATAATCAATACGGCGAACAAGGACGCTCCGGAAGAAATACCGATTAACCCGGGCTCAGCGAGCGGATTTCGAAAAATTCCCTGAATGGTAGCGCCCGAGATACCCAAGGCGGCTCCGACCAACAGCCCCAACAATAAACGCGGCATGCGGATCTCAAATAAAACGTTGGCCTGCATGCTGTTTTGATCAGTAGATTCCGCGTGATCTATCTTCCCCATTAACATGGATAAGATATCTCCGGGAGGTATGTGATAAGCCCCCATACCTAATGCAATAATACATGTAACGATCAATATCAGGCTCAATGCCAGCAATATTACTTTCTGCTTCTTCTGCACCTGATCTATTTTGAGTCCATTACTTTTTCAAATCCACGGTGCAGTTCCAAGATCGCATCCGGCAGCCGGTTACTGAAGTTGACCAGCAGGGAAGCATTCATCACCAGTATACGTTTATTTTTACCGGCATTCGTGATACGCATCCCCGGCAATTTAAGAATAGCTTCTTCTCCACCCAGGCTACTGGCACCAAAATCAAACAGTAATATAATATCCGGATTGGCCTGCACCAAGGCCTCTGTCGTATATGGCTTAAAATCCGAGAATTCCTGTACAGCATTCTTTCCTCCAGCTAAATTGATCATGGCATCCAGGCTGCTACCCTTTCCTGCCACACTCATCGTCCCTGTTCCGCGTGCATACAAAAACAATACTTTCGGCACCGCTTTACCCTGATTCTCTTTTTTAACCAATTCAAGGGTACGATTCAGACTTAGTTTTGTGCGTGATGCCAAAGATTTCCCTAAGGATGGCTCTCCGACCGCATCCGCCACTTCCTGTATATAACGTAAAGCCCCGGCAGCAGAATAATTCGGCTTGACCGCAATAAACTTTACACCGGCGGCACGGATCTGCTGAATGACCGCATTGGCCACATCCCCCTCATTTGCCAGAACAAGCGTAGGGTCAAAAGACAATAAACCCTCGGCAGACACAGAACGGTTTTTACTCACCCGTGGCAACGCCGCTGCAGCTTTTGGAGAGATACTGGTCACATCTGTTGCAATCATGCGATCGCCTAAACCAAGCCCATAAATTGTTTCCGTCAGCGAACTGTTCAATGTAATAATCCGTTGCTGCGCGTTTGCCCATCCGACAGTATGCAGCAAACAACATAGCATAAATAAGTAAATTCTACGCATCTCTTTCTTTAACTTCTTTAAAACTGCACAGGATTTTAGTTCCAATTTCCGGCACAGCAACTGTTAGTTGACTACAAAACAAATCAATAATCAGTCTAAATACAAATTATTTTCAATCCTTATAAAGGAAGACAAACCGCAAGAAAAATAAGATATACAACTGTAAGACAGGCAAATAAAACGCAATACCGCCCCCTTTACGGATAAGAAAAATCGAATTAAATAGAATTTATGACAATTTGCATATAGAAAAATCCAATAGTATTGCCTTTTTTTGTAACATTATTTAGAATGATTAAAAATAAAAATAGTGTTTAAAAGCCTCTCTTCTATTCGAACAAGCACCCTGATTGCCCTATGCGCATGCCAGATCTACACTGTGCAAGCACAGGAAAAATGGAAGATTTCAGGAACTTTAAAAAACGAGTCAAACAAGGCAATAGCCAGTGCGACCGTCTATTTGTATCCGGATAAATATGCTTTCAAGACCGATACAGCAGGGAGATTTCAATTTAACAAACTCTATGCGGGCCGTTATGAACTTGTCGCACAGGCATTAGGCTATAAGGAGCTGCGCCAATTTGTAGACTTAACCGATAAAAACCAGCAACTCACAATCACTTTACAAACAGATAACCGTCAGATCGATGAAGTCGAGGTCAACCGTAAAATGGAGGCCGTTGATAATCTGATCAAAGCCGAAAATGCCGCTATGCCGGTCAAGGTTATCACAAAAAGAGAGATTGAGCTTATGGGGAGCCGGAGGCTAGACGAAGTTCTGAAAGAACAGACCGGTATTGCGATCGTGAATGATATTGCTGGAGGTTCTCGAGCTGTTGGCGTTCAAATTCAAGGGTTTAGCAGCAACTATGTCATGGTATTGGTGGATGGGCAACCTATGCTTGGTCGTAATAGCGGTAATTTTGATCTTTCCCGTATTTCAGTGACCAATATTGAACGTATCGAGATTATCAAGGGAGCATCCTCCTGTTTATACGGCAGTGATGCACTTGGTGGCGCCATCAATATTATTACCCGCCATGGTGCCATAACACCACAGGCACATGCATCCTTGCTCTATGGCAGCCTGAATACAGTCGATGCAACTCTGGAGGCCGAAACACCATTTTCCAATCAACGGGGCAGCGCCGTTGTTTCCGGAAATTACTACCGCACCGATGGGTTCAATACAGACAAGCAATATCTGGATTCAAAGAGTACGACGTTCCCCCCCTATACCAATTACAGTTTTCAGGGCCGTGTACGCTATCGTACAAGCAAAAATGGTACAGTGGGGATGACGGGCCGGTTTGCTGCCCGCGAATCCGAAATGATCAACGCCTGGTCTGAAGACCGCACCTTGCAGGACAAGCAAAAAGATCAGGACATCAATCTGTCAGCCAGCTACGACCATAATTTCGAATCAGGTCTACGCAGCATGACACGTTATTATTTTTCCAGATTTCATTCACAGATTGCAGCCCAATGGTTGCGGCAAGGGGTTTTGGCAAGCGCTGAAGAGTTCGGACAGAATGTACACCGTATCGAGCAGCAGTTTGCCTATAGTCCGATACAACGGATTAAGTTCACAGGTGGAATTGGCGGTAGCCTAGAGCAGATGGATAATCAGGATCTGGATGCCAAGCGTTCGTTGAACAGTGCATTTGCGTACCTCCAGACCGAGTGGAAGCCGATAGACCGCTTATTAACGACACTGGGGCTTCGTTATGACCAGACCAATGTCTACGACGGACATTTGAGTCCAAGTTTAGGTTTGCAATACCATATCAGTCCAACCCTATTGATTAAAGGTGGTGTTGGCGCAGGATTTAAAGCACCGGACTACAAGATGCGCTATCAGGTATTTTTCAATCCAGCAGCCAATTATCTGGTCATGGGAAGCGAACGGGTCGCCGATGTTATTGCCGCCATGGACCAGGCAGGCGAATTGAGTTATAAAAACAGCTATATGCTGAATTTGGTGGCGGGTAATCTGAAGGCCGAAACCAGTCTCTCCAACAATATCGGACTGACCTGGAATCCTTCCAACAAGCTTCAGGCAGATCTCTCCCTTTTCTATCATCGCATCAACAATCAGATCAACACCGTCAGTGTAGGCAATGGTACCAGTATCGCACAGATCTATAGCTACCGTAATCTACCGAAAGCGATGAATAAGGGTTTTGAAGTCTCATTGAGTTACCAAGCGACTAAAGACTTACAACTATCCATGGGCTATCAATACCTGATTGCAAAGGACCTCAGTGTACTGGATAGCATCGCAGCGGGGAACTATCCTTATAATCAGATCAATGATGCTGCAAGCGATCTCTATCGACAGAGCAAAAAATCAGACTATTGGGGCATTGAGGACCGTTCGCGCCATATGGCTAATTTCAAAGCGCAATACGAATATAAACCCTGGGGAGTCAATATCAATGCACGCGTCAATTTCCGCGGCAAGACGCCATTTCAGGAGAATAACGGCAATCAGTTTATTGACCAATATGACATCTTTATTCCCTATCATACACTGGTGAATACGACAGTCGAAAAAAGTCTAATGAACCGGAGATTAACCCTCCGTCTGATTGGTGATAACCTATTTAATTTTACCAGCCGTTATCTCTTAGGACAGCCCGGACGGGTCATTATGGGCGGCGTGAGTTACCGATGGATGAAGGATTAGAGATTAGAGATTAGAGATTAAAGTTAATGACAAGTATCATAAAGTAGAAAAACAATGAGAACAATTAACATCATTATAGCAGAATGTAGCATATGGCTTTCTTTTCATAAGCTTGGACGCTGTATTTTTTCAGGTTTTCTGGCGCTTATGCTCCTATCCTGTGGAAAGGACAAAGACTATACGATTGGATTGGAAGATGGCAAAAGCATCGTGATTAAAGATCTTGCGGGCGATACCGACGCCGCCATGGGGGATGGAGCCGAGGGCAAGGAAAAACGGCCATTCTACACCTTTCTATTTCGCTTTAAAGATAAAAAGCAGATCTGGATCAAGACAAAGGCCGATTCCATTCAATGGTTGAAAACCAAAGACTGGGATATTGCTTTCACAGGTCCTTATAATTCCGAGGTATTCGTCAACAATGCTATGGATGAGTTTAATCCCGGTTATCAGGGTGAAGCCAACAATACGGCCGTGATGCTCCTGAAACAGTCCTACCAAAGCCTTACGGTCGCTCCATCAGACGAGGAATTTAACAAGAGCGGAACCGGTAAAATTGGCTGGGCATCCAATTCCGAATCGCTCGGCTGGTTTCAGTATAGCCTGAGCACGCATATTATGCAGGCTTTACCCAACCGAACCTATGCCATTCGCCTGCCTGATGGTAAATATGCCAAATTACAATTGATCAATGCCTATAAGGGAAATCCGTCAGCAGTGACCAATATGAACTGGCCTGCCCCCTACTACACCTTTAAATATTACGTGCAGGAAGACGGTAGCAAAAACTTAAATACAAACACATTATAATAAGGAAAAATTACACAATTAAATTAAAGATGAACAAATTATTTACAACAGCAGCACTTGTATGTGCATTGAGTTTGAGTTTTACTTCTTGTAGCAAGGATGATAATACAATACAAGTTGAAACTCCGAAAGTTATCAAAGATCTAAAAAGCAATTCAAAAACTGATTTTACTCAAGGGGAACTAGCTGTTAAAAACGATATTTTTTCGCTGAAAAACTTTAAACAATTCGCACGTAGTGAAGATGGAAAACCGACAGCTGAAGCCGCTAAAATATATTATTACAATTTCAGTGAAAATGATGGAACAGATATCAAAACAAATATGATTAGCCTATCTGGCGACACAAAAGTAACACTAACCGCAAACACAGAGAATGGATACACCTTATCTTATATTGATAAAGCATTCAATGATGTCGTTGCAACAGACAACTTTACAGCGATCAGTTCGAACAGCAGTGCTATCTACAAAATGAAATTTGGAGGACAAGAAAGTGTTCGTTCTGAATCCGGTTGGTGCAATTATGACGGCGATAACAATCACCTAGTAACTGCACAGGAAAATAGAACACTTATTATTTCAAAACACGGGAAGCCATTTTTTAAACTAAAGATGAATAGTATCTACGAAAATGAAAAGGCTAATGAAGACGCAAATAATTTCGTCTTCTATTCCATCGATTACCAAGAATTCAAATAAGACAATGGGCAACAGGGAAAATCTCCCGATTGCCTGTTTATTGTTAATCAGCTAAAACCAAAATTAATAGATAAAATATCATTTTTCATACACAAGTAATAGGCTAAACTCTTTACCTTTACTATTATTTAGAATGATTTTAAATAAAAACAAATACGCATGAATATATTAAGACAGCTCACCAGAACAAAGTATATTGCATTGCTCTGCATTGGTCTAGCAATCAATACCGCTTGTAGCAAATCGGATCCAGTAACAGAACCTGTTGTTGAACCACCCAAAGAAGAAGAAAGCAATACAAGCCTTTACAATAAATTGGTTACCGTACGCGATTTTGCCGCTACGGATAAAAACGATGGACAGAACGCTGCCCCTACCGTCTATTATAGCTTAGAGACAAATAAACCTATACCGGAGACACATCGCCAGACACGGAATTGGGACGTTGCCTTTAGCAATATCTTCAATAGCCATGTGTCTGGAAACAATGGGTCCAATAACACAAATTTCGGATATGGCAACAACGCAACCGGTGGTATCCTGATCGTTGAAAAATCCTTCGACGAAGTAACAGAAGTACCAGCAGACGCTGAATTCAAGGTGATCGGTGATGCGATCGGAATGGATCAAAACGGCGATGAGGGAAATGGTGTTGGCTGGCTATTGTATGACTTTTATGGCCGTTTGGTTCGTGAGCATGCTGTTCAGAATGAACATGTTGCTTATGCACTTGGAAATGGACTGACATTACTCAATGGAAAAGTAATTAAACCACGAACATTGATTGTTCGCACGGCAAAAGGTAATTATGCGAAAATTAGACCGGTTTCTATGTATAAAGGCCTCTATACATCCGATAAATGGTTTAAAGACTCTCCACACGTATTTATCTCTTTTGATTACGTTATCGTACCCAAAGGCAGCAAAACATTTGAGATAAAGCCTTAAATAGTACAATTCTTATTCAAAAAAAACCGGATATACGGTCGAGGTACATCCGGTATCAAATTGACTAATTAACATATATTTATTAACTAGCCCACTGTAGAAGTGGCAAAATTACGAAAAAGAAATGAAAATCAAATTCACAACTTTATCCATTGCCTTAGGTCTTGCCGCGATTGGCATGACCGCATCATGTAGCAAAGACAATTCGCTTGCGCCTAGTATTGAAGAGCAATCACTCAGCAAACGTGCTGTTACTCCTTCGACGACAATTGGCGGTACGGTAAACTTTACCGCAACCGGTACAAAAGGATATTTAAAAACAATCGCTACAGGCACCTATGGTGCACGCAATTTCCACCAAGGCACTGTACCTGATTTAGTGGATACAACGCAATGGAAAAACCCGGCAAGCACCTATTACTACAACTTGATTACAAACGATGGGGGTACATCCACTAGCTATGATTTTCAATTTAGTGGTACAGCCAACGCGAGTTTGACCGTAAATACATCAAAATATGACTTATATTATGTAAATACAGCTTTTGATGCTGTGACGGCGGCGACTATAGGTACATTGATTTCAACAGGTACCGCAGGTTCTAACAGCATCAACGGAGCAGGAAACCCATCAAGCGCCGGTTGGTATATCTATAACATTAGCAATCATATTATGAGCAGCTACGGACCCAGAACGTATATTTTAGAAAACAAAACAACCGGAGATAAATGGAAATTGCGCTTAAATAGTGTTTATAAGGACGAAACTCCAAATGCAAGTTACGCAGCGACAAACTTTCCTTTTATGAGTTTCGATTATAAGAAACTATAATAAGAATTAATACCATTATTTTTTAATAAGAATTGTAAATCTTAAATCCGGTGCCAGCCTTGCTGGTACCGGTTATTTTCCCAGTTAAAATGAAAAATCAGTTATTAACCACCCATAGATTTAAGATCGCTACAAGCCTTTTATTGAGCAGCTTGTATTTAAATTCTTGTACCAAAACAGAGATCCAGCCCTACGAGCAGGAGAGCATGGCGCGGATCAGCAGTTTCAAGATTGTCAATACGAGCAAAGAAGTCATTGGTGCTATCGACAATGACACCAAGACCATTACGGTTACACTGCCCGAAGGGCTCTATATGTCCAGCCTGGAACCTGAAATAAAAGTTGCCACGGGCGCTACGCTAAAACAAGGTTCGGATACACTGATTACCAATATGGTCGATTATTTTGCCAAAGGTCGTACCATTCAATATCCTATTACCGCCACGGATGGTAGTACAGCGACCTACACGCTGATCGTCAAGAGTGACCAGCCGGCACTCCATGTGCAAGAGGTTAGTACAGATCCAAATACACCGGTTGTATATGACCAATCTTTCTGGTATACCACCAATATTGTTTACATTTACAACAACCTCATTAGCTATCCCTATATTGCTACTCCTGAGAGTGATTTGGAACTAGCACGTGCCAGCTTAGTGGATAAAGATGGAAAAGAATATCCTTTTAAACGAGCCTCTACAGCAAATGTGCCATCTGTTCCAAATGCGTATATGAATCTGAGTCTAAATAATATTGAAGGACGTTTGACAGGCCCGGCCAATGCGCCGATATACAACAAGGTGCCAGCAGCGGGTGATTACTATGTCAAATTGCGTTACTACAGCCGCGAGGTAACTTTAAAGAATCCCATCCGAATTATTTACAACAACTGATCATAGTTGTTCCAAAGCGGCATCAAGAACGTATGCGCTTTCAGTTATTGACGGAAATACTCCTGACGATAGAAATTTACCCCAAATATGAAAAAAAGAACCACATTATATCGCATTCCTATCCTGTTGCTCGCAGTAGGAATCACACTGTTTTCGGCTTGCAAAAAAGAGTATGAAATTGCGCCTACACCTTATACTGAAATCACCTCATTCAAAATCCCTTACAACGCGGGTAAAGATACCATTGTAGCCGCTGTGGATGGTGAAACCATTTATGTCTCCTGGCCTGGCTCTACCGAATGGCCGATTCCAGAGACTGTTGCTCCCATTATCAATATTTCAAAAAATGCAAGTATCAGCCCTGCCTCGGGAACAGCCATTGCGCTCAAAGACGGAGCACAATATCAGGTTAAAGCCCAGGACGGCACCATCAAAACCTATACCATAAAACTGTCAAATGGCGCGCTTCTCCCCTCCTTCCAAGACGAAGAGACGCAGATTATTACTATTGTGGGTCAAAGCAATTTCAGTATCCCAATAAATAATCTTGCCCTGGATGGAAGTGATAGTCTGTACCTCGTTAACGATCAGAATAAAAGCTATAAACTCCTCTTGGATAGAATAGAGAATGGGCTTATTGTTTTCTATATGGATCAGCAAGATGGCTCCGGCATCCCTGCTGGTGACTATTACGCACAGGTGATCAACAAATTCGGTATTCCTGTTAAAAGCAGTAAAAAGTTCGTAAGCGTTGCAGCCGACCAGTCACTTCCTTATGTCTATTTTAACCATGCAAAAGAATGGCAGGTCAAAAGAGGTGAAATTATAAGTCTGCCTACAAGACATTTGAGCAAAACATCAGATATTAGAGTTGTAAATTTAAATTACACAGAAGATGGTGGTACGAATAGCTTATCTTTGAATTTCGTCGGTATTTCAGATGATTTAAAATCCATTAAAGTACAGATACCCGAAGATGCTCCAATAGGCCTGACCTCAGATTTAAACAATGGTATTAGCATACGGGTCCGTCTTGATCGTTTTTTTACGCAATCTACTCCTTATTATAATTATCCAATCAAAATCGTAGAATAAAAATCCTGTCGTTTTTCATAGATGATAAATCAGAAAACAGCATAAAAATTTGGAAATAAATACGAATCTTTGTATAGAATCGTTATAAATAAAAGAAAGAACATGTTAAGTCAACATATCAAAGAGCAGACGCACGCTGCCCACCAAAACGTAGAAGGAACGATCGTGCGCCAATTGAAAAATATTCGTTCTGAAGCAGATTATGCCGAAGTTTTAAAGGGTTTCTATGCCTATTTCCGTGCAGTGGAAGATAGCATCGCTCCTTTTGTCACAGCCGAAGTATTACCGGATCTTGCAGATCGCCGCAACTCTTCTTATATCAAAAGTGATATCGAAGCCTTGGGTGGTAACGTGGAAAATCTTCCAGAAGCCATCGCTCCCGCAGTAACAAATATACAGGAAGCTCTTGCGTCATTATATGTACTGGAAGGATCGATCATGGGGGGGCCCTACATCGTACAGATGCTGAACAAATATGGTGTCAACAAGGGGACTTCCTTCTTTGAAGGATATGGTGAAAATAGCCGGGAGATGTGGGCTGGATTTACGGCAGTATTGAATAAATATGCCGAGGATCCTGCAACTTATGATCGTTCGGTAGAAATTGCAAACCAAACTTTTTATAACTTTGGTGAAGTATTCACGCCTATTGCCAGTGCAAACTAAATAGGCTAGATATTGTTTAACCCTTCAAATGGAGCAAAAAGACAATAATAGAGACAATAAATCAAAATGGTTGAAGCGTGCCGGCATGGGGGCATTTATCTTCTTCCTGGCTAAGGGACTTGTTTGGCTAGCGGTATTTTTTTTCGCAGCTAAGTCCTGTAGCGATTTTACTTAATTTTTTAAAAGAAGCAGTCACCATTATTCGTGATGAACGAATACTAGTGACTACTTCTTTTAATTTGAAGCAAACGACCGTTTAGCGATTGCGGATTCCTTTAGCTCTCGCAGCATTTTCTATTACCGTTTTTAGGTTATTCCATTCACACTCAGTTGGAAAGTTCATTGCTAGACAAGTTTATGTTAATATTCCAATGGTTGCTTTCTCCATCTTGCACATCGATAATATCTTGTGAGAACTTCTCGCACTTCATCCTTATGTCGCTAGAGTTTCCCGAGAGTTAAATATTCTTTTTATCGTTCCGAATCGATAATAAATTTCATAATTTTCGATTCATCTTCTTTGGAAAAAATTACTTTAAAGTAATGATCATCAGTATCTGTCCAGTCTTCAACTGCAGAAAATATTATTTCAAAATAAGTCATTAACTCTTCCTCAGAAAGTACAGGAATTTCTGAATGTACTAATACAACTCCTCGCTTATTAATCCAGCTAAAGTCTCTCAAACAGTCAAATAAAGCGTTCCAGTTATCTCCAAAATAATCTGGAAATGCAAGAATATCACTCAACTGTCTAAATAAGTCATTATCATCTTCTACTTGCGAGAGATATGCAATGTACTCGTTTTCGTTGCAATAACGCATCGGATATTCTAAAAATTCAATATTCGTCATTTTCCTAAATATTGACAAATTAACTTCTATCTAATGTGAAAATTAACAACAATTTTCTGTGATTAATTATTTTATCAATTTAATTGCATTATTCGGAACATGTTTAAAAATTGAGATTTCTCTCTGCCAAATGGAATAATGGTGTTCCTCAGATGCTATTAACAAGGAAACCCATCCTTTTTTTGTGATTCCCGTTAGATCTTTAGATAAGTCTATTCTTATTAACCCATTACGGTTTAAAAAGGTCTTGCAATGTTAATATTTCTTTATGTACCAATCCATGGATCATTAGATCTTGAAGTTCTACCGGAACCATAGATTAAATGTTGTCCTAGATATGTATCACAAAAAATGATTGCGAATACTATTTACAAAGAAAAATATGATATGAATTAATACCGGGCTAATTAATAAATAATCCATCCATCTGTTTCTAATTTGATTTCTAGAAGAATACATTGTAAATAACGATGCTAACAACAACATTAAAAATATAGATAAACCAACCTTATTATCATATTGATCGATTATACTCGCATCTTTAGAAAGCTGGAATTTTAATCAATCTTCTTTTTCGTAGTACTGATCGCAAAGATTATCCAGCATAATCACTATTTTACTATTCTTCCGTATAACAGACAATTCGTTCTCTACAGTATTTCCTGAATTTATTAAAACTAATTTAGTAGTGAATACACCATACTCAAGCCTGTACTCACCACTTCCCCAAAAGCTACTCCTGAACTTATGATTTTCATATAAAGTCAAATTATCATCTCTAGTGGGTAATTCTACTAGTTTTTGGTCACACTCATGATATATAAGAATATAATTCCCTTCAATCATTGAAGTATTAATTAGTCTCAAGTAAAATATCCACAGTAAAACTAAAAAAAGCACTAAAACTGTAATAAATTCTTTTTTATATTTTATAATCATTTTGAAAAAAACAAATAGGTTTGATATGTATTGGTTTCCCTATCATCATAGGTCCAATTTTTAAGGTTGTCAGAGTCAAAAAATCGCGTACCTCGTTTATAATTTCGGACTGGCAAATGAAGATAGAAAGACGTCCTCGATTTTGAATCTTGAATTAACGTGAGTGTCCTAGCTCCCAACTTATAGAAACTTGCATTATAACTTCCCATCATTTGAACTTGCATATTAGGACCAGTAGCTAAATTATCAGCGATTGGCCAAAAATCTACAGCTACTGCTTCCCTATAAAGGCCTTTAGTTTTAAAAGACTTAATCGCATTATAATAAAAATGATTTTGTTGTATTGCTATGTTAGAAGGGTGATCGCCTTCAAAAAAACTTCTTTCTGGTCCATATCCATTTTTCCATTCATCATAAATATTTTTCCAATTTGTACTATTTCCTCTTGGTTCACCCCAGAGCGCCTCTTTTCCCCCCTTAATTACATTCCAATTACCCTGCCTATCAGTTACGTGTGTAAATTGATCCAAGCCTAGAGTTGTATGATAAAAGTCTACACCGATATCGTCACCTTTATTTGATATCTTTTTCCAATTTCCATTTGCATCTAATTCAAATTCTCCATCAAATCCCCCATCCTTATCAAGTCTCTTAATCGGATTATTTCCCATCCCCACATAAGGTGATACATACTGTCCTTTTGGATCCGTCGTCAACCACCTACCTATCGCCGCGTCATAATTTCGTAGTTCAAAATTGTTCCAGCCCGTTTCCTTGTCTTTCTCTGCATACAATCCCTGATAACCATATCTGTTCTCAATACCTCCAGAACGTACTTCCATACCAAAAGGATAGTAATCTGCATAGTAAACAATATCAGCCCCTCCCCCTGGAGTCTTGTTCCTGTTAATAACTACTCTAGTATTGCCCAGATGATCAGCAATCGTATATTGATAATTGCTACCAAGTCTATAGTAGGTACCCAATCGGTCCGATCCATAGATTGGCTGTTCCTTTAGCTGTATTGCTCCCGTTCCCTGCTGCTCAAAGACTGCGGCCAATGTCCCATTTCCATCGTAGCTGTACCAAGTTACCGCACCGGTACGATGATCTTTCTTCATCACCCGATTGCCGTCATCGTCGTATACAAAGCTAAGAATTATTGTCTGCTTTGTATTATCGCTGTAGATTTTACTTACCTTGCCTGTTACATCATAATCAAGGTACATGCCTGCAGATCCCTTTACCTGTGAAGCTAGCTGCCCCAATGCGTCGTAGGTGTAGTTAGCGTAGTTACTTACCGATGTTAATTTATTGGTATTCGCCTGATAATTGTAGGTATAATTACCTAAAACTGTAGTGCCGGTTCCCGTGCGGATAAGGGATTTAATATTACCATGACTGTCATAGGTCAGTCCGTGTTCCCGGTTGGACTCGCCCGCAGAAACAAATGCAGAGCCAGCAAAATTTGGTGTCCCCCAGCGGCTTTCGGCCAGTTGTCCTACCGCGTCATAACTGTAGATGTTCATCACAGCAGCGACATCCGTCGAGCTCGATTTCTTCGAAAACCAGCTTATTCCGTTAATCAGACCACTATAGCTTGCGGCACTTCCTCCCTTCTGAATATTGGGTATTCCTACCTGTTTGTTGTTATAGTCTCCCGGATGGTATTCTAGGTTTAGGCCAAAGACATCCGGCGCAAAACCATTCCCACCGTCCATCCCCGGATCTTTTGCTGCATTGGCGTTGTTAATACTCTTAAGTTTACCATCAATACTATACACATAATCTATACCCTGTAATTTATCACCCAGCTCCATGCGCTTAAGCGGGCCATGTAGGTAATAACTGTATTTAGCATGCAGAACTTTACTTGTAGCATTGTCAGTTGTATTGGTATAAGTGGCTACCAGACGTTTATTTTTATCATATTCAAAATAGTGAACCATGGTTTCAGCAGCAGTACTTTTCTGGTAAATACTCTTGACCACATTGCCCAGATCATCATAGGTATAATCCATTGTTTTATAACCGAGACCGGCAACATATTTGACTGTCCAAATCACATTCCCATCACCATCGTAGTTGTACCAGGTTTTACTGACTAAATTCGCGGGAGTCACCGCTCCACTATATTTAGCCTTGGTAGCCACGGCGCTACCGGAAAGAAAATAGCTATCTTGAACGTAATTTGCAAGTGTGGGTACTACCGATGCTGTATCATAGGTCACCACAGTCACATCGTATTTTGTACCTGATGGATACTTACTAGGATCTTCTTCGGTAGCGTCAAGCATGGCTGCTGTGAGGTTCCCAAAATTGACTGCGCCAGAAGGTGCCAATTCCCCACTCTCCACATTGCGACCATAACGGTCATAGTTTGTATAGCTGAACTTATTGGCCGATCTCTGAAGTGCATTCTGTGAATAGCGCAGCTTACCATCACTACTGTACTTGAGCTCACTCTTACCCGCATCCGGGTCCGTGCTTTCAATCAGGTTACCTTTGCCATCATATTTGAATGTTTTGACAAATGGAACACTGGCCAACGTTGGATACGCGGACCAGCCATCTTTGATTATTTTCTTTACACCCTCGGGAGGAATTATCGCTTTTACTCTACCTAATTGATCGTAGAATGTATAGGTGTTATCGGTCAGAAAAAAATTATATAGGAATTCACTGTTATTCGAGAGTGCTTTCGCTTCATAGAGTCCTGGTTCTAGTGTTATATTCTGTGCTGTTGCATAACTAGTAACCTTCTCTCCACGGAGATAATCGGTCAGGACACCCTTGAAATTTTTAATTACTTCCCGCTGGGGAACGGGAAAATACTCGCTATCCCCAATGTTATTAAAATGAACTGATCTATATAAAGGTAGAATTCCTTCTTCCATCGGAGCTGCACTTGTTACCAAACGGGCTGTCATGACCGTCTTTCCGTCTATAGTAATTGTTATGCCATTACGCTTATCTTGATCTATTATCACTGTCATTTTAGTATTGGTAGCTGACAGCGAAAGATCCAGATTACCAATCTCCTCTTCTTTAAAATATTGACTTCGCGCTATATTATAATGAGCCAATTCCGCCTGCAGCGGTACATTGAATGTTACTGCTTCATGTTTACTACCAAGTTTAACACTATCGCCAACACCTCCCGTCATGTTAAGGATATCAGTTCCATTTCGGGCCGTATAACTTGTCGTATAAGGTCTATTGTTGTAATCCTGTAGTCGTTCCCATTCATTTTTGCTACTGTAGTAGTAGCCAAGCGTACCGATCTTACCTAAAGATATCGTATCGACAGGGTCCGGATTGAAGCTTTTGTCATTTAAAGTCGATCCATTGACATATCGACCATAATTCCGATAATTGAAACTGGAGCCGTTGGGACCCTGTACAAAATCAGCCTTGTAACTGAAAGAAGCATTATTTATTGGGGCTGACATTGTTGTGCCAATCTCTCTCCCTCCCACATCATAAAGAGGCTGTACGGCCAGTACATGCCCTGCCTGGATATTTTTGGTCTGGGTCTGGATCAGCTTACCCTGGTCGTCAAAAAAAGTCTTGGTCTCTCCGATTACCGCTCCGCTTGCGTCGAAAGAACGGGACAATGTCCAGTTCATCTCCGTGTTCTCATTAGGGTTGTTAGGAGCTGCAGGCCCAGAGACACCATTTTCGATCCGTAACACCACGTTTGATCCACTCTTGAAATGGACGCCTGGCTTGATTGTAATGCTTACTCCACTGGTCGCGGTATACGTTTGGCCTGATTCCACAACGAATGAGGTCGTGCCATTCGTCGGTAACGTTATCGGGTTCAAGCTGACAGTTTGTGAAAAAGTGATAAGAGGAAACATATGCAATATAAATTGCAACATGATTCTTTTGGACATTAAAATTGTCTTCAACGATTTTCTCATTATACAATCCATGTTTTGATATTTTTTGTATATACCTGGTTGATCTATTGGATGCATGCCCCAAGTGATTCAAATGTGACTGCACTCCATCCTGTATAAAATTCTCCATTTTGGGAATAACCGAAAGCAACTGTGTATGGATCTTCTTCAGTACATAAAGTGAAAACTCGTTTACCACCTACATTTGAGCCCAAATATTTAAGAGGCATAATAGAATATGCATTCACTCCACAGTTTTTATAGCGGATCCACATTGTTTCCGGGTCAAGACCAACTGTAAATTTATAGGTTTTACAGGCCGAGCATATACCGATCGTATTTGCATTTCGTTGACCCAGACGATCCAGTTCCGCTTTGGCTTTTTCATCGGCATCTGCTTTACTAAATTTGGAAGAAAATGCCCCGGCAGCTATTTGATATGAATGTGTAGAACCTTCCAATTGGTATCCGCAATCATTTTTTCTATATATGCCGCTTATTTCATCATTATAGTACATCTGATCACCTGATTTCGAGGCATAGTTCATCTGATATTCATTGGTTTTATATGGTGTCCGACCAAACTGTTCTTTATAGGTTTTTGTCAGACGTCCAATTGCATCATATTCGAACTTTGTATAGAGATTCAAATGATCTAAGATGTATGTCAATTCACCTGAGAAAGCATCATAAACATAGGCTATAGATGAACTGTTTTTGGGGTGAAAACGAAAATCATCTACAAACCCTGCTGCAGTGCCGGTATTTTTAGTGAATACTTTGAGCGTCGTACCCCCTGTAACCTTGATCTCCAAATTGACTAAAATCCAGTTCCCAGACTTTTTTGTGCTTGTAGCGGACGTAATAGGTGCTGCAATATCAGCACCACCAATATTGTAATATAGACCAAAATTGCTATTAGCTACATTTTTGACCCAGACACTGGCGACATAAGTACGTCCTATTGTCAAACCGGATACAGGAACAGTATATTCAAACCCTATTGCGTTAGCAGGAACCGACAGACTTTTGCTTCCAGTATGCGCGGCACTCGATGAAACTGTTCCGCCCCCTTTGGTTACCTCCCCAGATACTGTTTTACCCAACAGCTCGTCCTCAGCCCCACTGAAAGCAATTTCCCTATACTTCGCAAAATTAGCTCCTGCCACAATCTTACTATTGTTATAGCCGTAACGGTTGGCAGAATAATTATTATTTCGATCATAATCTTCCAACGCCTTGGAATAGACATTATATAGGCTGTAAGCACTCACCAGCTTCCAGTAACCACTACTAAAACTAAACTGCGAAATAGGTAAAACCCCCGACACACCATATTGATCAGGTATTTCAAAGATCTCCTTCCGTTGCTTACGCCAAATATTACCATTGGTCGCTATATTTTGCTTGATGATAACACCATCTGGATCCAATACATCCGCTCCTTTTCCCCAGATCGTTCTGGAAGCACTAATAACCCCTAGTTTATTATTGTTGGCATCGACTTTATAATTCACTTGACTGTACACTTGACTTAACATATTCTTATTGTTCAAGCTGATTAGCTTACTCCTCATTTCGGGGTATTGTTTATAAGCAAAACCAGTTTCGGTCATAAAATAATTTCCATAAGAATCTTTTTTGAGCACACTATCGGGCTGACCATTCAAGAAATCGAAACCTAGATTTTTCGTGGTTTCGGATGAGTTATTGACATAGTCAGTAACGGTTGATGATAGCAAAATAGAAGGGTATTGTTCACGGGCAGTCATTATAACGTTGGAACCATCCTTAGCCGTATTATACCGTGCTTCTGCAAATCGCTCATTTATGAAACCTTGCAGATTAAATTTGTTTTTCAACTCTGCCTTGTAGTAATCACGGATGTCATTTGACGGCACTGCTATTTCCGTTTGGTCATATAAATATTCATTCTTTGTTTCCTTAATGAGTTTACCATCTGCATCGAAATATTTAATACCTTTAAGGTCTCCAATATTAGTGGTAAAATCACTGATTCGAAGATTTACAGCATGTGTATTATGGTCTCCACCATCCTGATCTTGTAAGATCACTCGTTTGATCATCCGTTCGTCCATCACCCTGTATCTATTCTCTGTATACCCCTCTTTTTGAGAATCACCATTTGGTAAAACGACCCTGTTCTGGATACGGACAGATTCATACATCACTCCCGGTCCAGGTATTTCACGTGCGTATTTAAGGATGTCCTGAACCTCTTTGTTCAGGAGCTTCTTGTACATTGTTTTATATATCTCACTCGAAATTCCAGTAAAGTCCCCGGTTTCAATATTATAAGGAAGATATGATGTCAAACCTGTGGAAGAGTTATTGACCCTGTATTGATATTCGGTTTGATAATTTGTATTATCGACTGTCTTAATACCAACTGTTTTTATACGTACACCGCCACCATAATTAATCAAAGGATCAAGCGGAAGCCTTATATTGCCGGCATACATAAGAGGTACATCGCTCGTAAATCGAATGATAATACTATTGGTCGCACTGCCATTTCGACCTTCATAATAACATGTGGGGCTCCCTGAGTTCGAATAAATTGGCGCTATTGGAAATGAAGACAATTTTCCTACAAAAAAACCACTAATGACGCCTCCCACAGTATATTTCTCCTCAAATATTTTTACATCCAACGGGAGATCAACGGCAAATCTTCGATCATCTAATCTTCTGAAGGCCCTTATTGGAATAGAAACGTTTCGTTCAAAAACAGCTTTCTTAAACTCATTGCTCTCGTATTTAAGTTCAATACTACTACCAGTAGGCGAACTTATAGACCTTAAATTCCAAGCGTCCGTTCCTTGGGCAGATGTAGCGGTAACACGTTTTGCCAAATCATTATTTAATCCAAGCAAAGCTTTGTCAATATCACCCTTATAGTATCCCCACACGTCCTGACAATCTTTGCAGTATTCGGGATTCTTCGTTCGACGAAGTTTTAAGGCAATAGGATTTTCCCCGAACCCAGTTCCATTTGCCACAGTATAAACCTTGCCCTGTCCACCATTTGTTACTGCGGTAATCATACCATAATAAATGGAACTATCTTCCGCATTCTCAACCATGGTCCCAACTTCCATTGAAATCGCGGAAACAGTAGTAAATTGATTGTTTGCAAATACAGTAGCACCAAACATGGAATTATTTGGTTCATCGTATGAAAATACAGTTTGCGGTAGGAGGTTGACCCCTCCTTTTCCTTTAAATTGAATTCCTTTCAGGGTTAATTTACCATATTTTACTATAGGTTGATCTATCTTAAAACTATTGGGCGTATTTTTTACCAGGCTATAGTCATGTCCAAAATCAATAACACGAATTGCTTTACTTTCCAATAAAGATCGCCCAATCTCATTCACATCACCAAAATCAAGCACATTCGTAAACAGACCATTATATGAATATTTTATATCTCCAGAACTTTGCTCATTAACCAAATTAGCATCGGAATTATTCAGCAAATATATTCTCGAAAGTTTTAATGACTGGGCTGAAAGAGAACTAAATCCGCCATTATTATATTCATCTTTACCGAAAAAATTTGCCCCGGTTCCCTTACCATCCAATCGGACATCTTTTTCAAAAATAGCTGTATGTGTTCTGGTCCGTATTTTATTAAGGTAATAAAGTTGTTTATAACCGAAACTGTACATTTGGTAATTTTGATCTAGATCATGATCTTTCCCTTCCGCGGGCGTGCGCCATAAATAATTTTCGGTCCATTTTCCGTAATCCATCGCTGTCCAATACCCCCAATCTGCTGCGTCAACCAATCCATTTCCATTCCGATCTACATAGTCCGGACCTGTTACTGCAGTTAATAACCAAGTATAAGCGTAGGGTTCATCTCGTGTAGTTGCTGAAAATTTAAATCCTTCTGTTGCGTTGTTTACATAATTATAAGAGTATTCACTATATGAATAAACAGGTAAAGCATAATGATAGGTTACTCCTGATTCATTTGTGACCATAAATCCACCGATTTGGCTAGCTCCTTTACTGACGGGGGTATTATGACCGATTACTCCACCATTTACTAATCTCTGAAATCCCTTGGCAGTAGCGCCAACATCAATAAATCCTTTCGACTTGGCTGTACCACTGGAAATTTCGGCATTTGTAAAATATTTAATATGTTTAGAAGCTATGACCTCATTTCCTATACGATTGTCTATATTTTCTCCCATACCAAAAGGTAAAATCGTGCGACCACGAAGCACGCCTAATTGCATAGCCACATCGTCCATACCTTGATCAAAGGAATTAGAAAAATCGTTCACAAACCTAAATCCAACTCCTTGTTTGATAAAGGAATTTGTTGCAGTAGCTTTACTAAAACTTGCTCCTGACTGGCTATTTTGCAAATGTAAAGAACGCTGATATAGGAATGGACGAATCTGCCCTCCTATCCCTTGTCCGGAAATGGAATAATTATCGTATTCAGGTAAAGTGCCTCCCAACATTTGAAAGTCCTCCGGATTATCAGCTATATTGATATTATCAGGTAAAAGTCTATAATTGTCATAATTAGAATTATCCCAATAAGAAAAATCGGTGTTTTCGGAAAATATCGGGGCATATAAGCTTCCCGAGGAGTAGACCTGAGAGGTTTCATCGCTCCAATAACGTGTATTTTTGAAGGACAGCCCTACACTTATTACGCCCAGAGGGATGGTTAACCCAAAACCTGAGCTACTCGTACTAATTCTTCCTGCATTTTTATTCATTACGGATCCAGTAGAACCCATAATAGATAGACTTGGTTTATTAGACGAGCTACTCATTGATGCGGACAAGAGGCTGGTCGATACCTTATCGCCGCCATTTGACTTGGCTAATGAAACACCTCCTCCCACACTTACACTCTCGAAATTTGTGCTTATACTAAGACCAGTTGACAAACCAATCCCCTTAGCGACTGCTCTCCCTGTGGAGACACTCACCCCTGTATAAACACCACCGTAAGGACCAATACCAACATCTATACCAGTACTAATAGGCCCCATATTAAAACCGTACCCCACGCTAGCACCAACACCGAAACCTTGATATGTATCCGAGGAGAATACCAATCCGACGTTGACAGTACTTGCAAAACCAACACTTAGTCCAAATTCTTTACGACTTCCTCCGGACCAATAATCTCTCCTTTTGAGGCTCACTTCATTAAAGTCATCCGGTAGCCCCGCTACATTTCTATTGATCGCTCCTGGATTAAGCGTCCATCCCAAGCCCACCCATGATGCTTCAACATCAGGGCGTATACCAGCATGGTAGGACAAAGAAAGTGGGTAGCCACCCTCAGGCCCAGGAACCTCTAAAAGAGGTAAATTATAGGTGAGACTTCCTGTCAATGGATTCACCATATCTGTCGTATCAATTGGCTCAAAACTGGTTGCTTCAGGAGCCGTTGGACCAGCAGTCAGAGCCATTCCCACCATAGGACTTACTAATTCGAAAAGAAATACTCCACCCCATATCGCTGTGATTTTACGAGTATGTCTGTTTAATATCTGAATAAACTTCATTTCGGTTAATATTAAAAATGATCAATAGTTGGAGAATAATTTAATTTATCAACAGGTATAGAAAAATTCAGTTGCCCTATTTTGAGTCCAAATTCGCTTATAATTAGACTTAGATTTTTCGAAAGCATCATATCTGCATCGAAAATTGCTAAAAGCTCATTGGTTTTCCCCATATTGTATGTCGGTTGATAAGTGACCATATTCGCTTGATACTCCTTACCTTCACCAGATCGAATATGGATATACCGATCCATTCCAAAGGAAAAAAGCTGCACATAAGCCCCATACTCCTCTCGCGGTAATTGAGCCAATAGTTCGCGATTTTTATAAGAAAATTGTATACTTAAATACTTTTTTTGGCTCGGATTGTTGGTCTTTTGTACGAGTGAAGCTGGCAATATTTGCATCTTAACTTTGATCCCGTTTTCCAATAGTGTATCTTTAGAAAAACCGTGTTTACTGTCTGCCACATACTGCATACCATCTGTCACAGTCGCAAACTTTGCGGGAGGTTTATTACAGCTAATAAAGCACCATGCAAACACTATAAAAGATATATAAGCCTTCATTTTACTTCTTATTGATCTCTCTGAGCACATCTTCAGTCAAGTTAGTCCCATCCGCTGCATAAGCAATTGTTCCGGATGGATTTGCGATAAATATGAACTTATAATTATTACGCTTTCCATATTCTTTTAAAAAGGCATTCAATTCCGAGGCAACTTTTGTCATGGCAGCAGATTCCTCAGATTGAAGTGTTTCCTGGACACTTCGTTGATAATCATCCAACTGTTTCTGTTTAATCTGGATAATTTGTTTAGTCTTATTATCAGCACTTCCATCATAACGAATAATAGCTTCGCGCACTTCTCTATTCAGTGTGTCTATTTTGAGTTTAAACTCCCTTCCCCTCGCTTCAATTTTCTCACGTTCAACTTTCGCCCCTTCATATTCCTGAAATATGCGAGTAGACTCCACATAGGCGATTTTTTCGTTCTTAAAAAACAATAAATAAACACATACCCCCAATACTAGGATAAAACACGCCCATAGCGCCCCGATACTTTTCATAAAAAAAAATTTACAATAAATTAACAAAAAAAACAAATTCTCAGTCACATTATCAAAACCCCAAACTTAAATCAAACACCTTACACATAGCAAACTAGATTAATTAGCCTTTTTTAACGATTGAATTTCCTGTCCTTGTTTAACAACAACTTTATTTAATTGAATCATCTGTAGGGTCATTTCCTCAATCTTTTTTAAAAGAATCTTATTCATCTCCCCCAATGATATCCCATTTGCTTCCGCATCGGCTGCTTTAGGGACATCTGGGAGATGGCCGTTCTTTTTGATAAACTCTTCCGTTTCTGCCAGAGACAGTAATTGGTAATCTTCCTTGAATACATAATCAGGCCAGCCAGCGGTTTCCACCTTGATCTCCTGGCTCCGAATTTTCCCGTTGACAGCCAGATCATAGGCTCCCGGTGTTGCAGTCTTGATTCCCACCTTACCCGAAAAAGAAAAATCGCCAAGACCTATTGGATTATCCAGTAGTGAATTTACGGTAGGCTCGTTACCATTCACTTCCTCCAATCTAGGTCCATAAAAATATTGACGGTCGCTCGTATTGGAATCATAAAATAGATAAGAACGAAGACGGGTTGACGTTGCCGTTGAGGGGAATTTAAAATCTAGTGCAGAAGCAACTTTGGTTCCTGTAACCCCATCGTAAACTCCGCCCGAACTTGCTTTAGAAGGATCGTTGGAACCGTGTACATAACCAACCAACAGGTACCATTTATCCAACTCAGGAAGATTTCCATACCAGAAATAGGGATTATTATTTACAACATCATTTACGGAGTTGACGTTTGCAGCGCATCCAAAATATGCCGTTCCCGTCTTTGAGTTCGTTCGTTTTATCCATACGGAATAACGATATGTCTTCTGGTGGTTGATAGGGATATCCACGGAATTGAAACCTCCGTCTGCTTGGGCATTTCCATTCGGGGTAGCTTTCCAGACAATCACTTGCCGCCCCTGAGGACCAATCCCCCACTCGCGTTCGTTTTCAGTGACGAGACCATTCGGCGTGAATCCGGCTGTGCCACCACCTCCGATGACCCAATCATTGAGATTTAATAGATTTTGTGCCCTGCTTTCCATGGCATACAAACCAAGGACAAACAAAATTCCTATTTTAATTTTTTTCATAATTAATTACAAAATGGTTAATAACAACAAAGGGTAATTATGAATATAAAAGATACGGCATCAGTCGAGCTTAATTACTTTTCATCAATCGGCTAGTCTCATTAATTTAAGCTCAATTAAATATAAGAATTTCACCGAATAATATACTAAAATATTTGTAATAAATTTTCGTTTAAACTGACCGCTTTCCATAGGAGAGAAAACCATCGTTACCTCCCACATCAGGTTATTTTCTGTTCCTTCTTTTCTGCAGCGATTTAATCTGATTGGCCTGTGTTTTGATCTGTTCTGCTTGTTTTACTACTGTATCGTTCAGCTGGATCATCTGTAAAGTTATCTCCTCTATCTTCTGCAATAGATCAATCTGCAGATCACCAACATTAATACCATTCTTCTCCATCTGTTTTGCACTTGGGATTCCCGGAAGATGTTTATTCTCCTGCACAAAATTTTTGATAGAATCAAGGGATGGAAGTTTGTAATCAGGTTCAAACACAAAATCCGCTGTTTTCTGCGTATTGACAAGAATGCTGTGCGCTCGTGCTGTACCGACAATATCCAATTTATGTTCCGGGCTTTTGGTCCCGATGCCGATACGGCTCTCTGTAAAACTTCTAAAAGAGCGTACTTCGGAATTTTCCTCAGCTACCGGCGTAGTCACCACAAGTCCAGCAGAAAGGGTCTCTATAAAAGCTGTCTGTAACACATGGAATTTAACTTTAACAGATAAAATATTGGAAGTCGAAACAAGATGATAAATAGGAATTCTTGAGTTTACGGCATCAAACTCACCTATGGTCCATTGCCCAGCTAAAGGCTCACTGGCCGCAACAATTTCACTACTCTGATTTAGATATGCCTGCGGGGTACCTCCATATACAATATCTATTCGCTTGGTCAATACACCTTTATTCAATTGGGAATTATAACTACCTGTCAGTTGTATTTCGATATTTCCAGCGATTGGATTACCTGCTGGTATATTGATGTAGCTGACCATTTTTGCGGTTGAACCAAAAGCGATATTGAAAGACTTTTCAAAAAAATGTTGGGCTTCCGCCTGTAGGGTAATCAACACTGTTGATAGGACAAGTAAATAACGACACATCATGATTTTAAATATAATTAGGTTAACAATATGCTATTTCTTTAATAAAGAGTATTTATCGCTATTCAATAGGTATGGCCTGTATAAATACATACAAGAAATAATCAGAAATTCCGAATATAAATTTATGTATATTTATAAATAACGATTAGTATTACATAATTAAAATAGTATAGATACGGCATGTCTAATTGAGCTTAATTACTTTTCATCATTCGGCTAGTCTCATTAATTTAAGCTCAAATAAATATAAGAAATTTTCAAACACACATCACAATAATTTTTTGTTAAATATTTCCTTACCCCAGACTTAAATATTGAAAATCCCCGTTAGATGTAAATTTCGTTGACTGCATATCGTCTATCTAACAAAAAAAGCACCCGAAGGTGCTTTCATACTCATTCTTTCCGTTTGTACCATCTTCCGAGCAGCTGGCTCGTTGCAAAGCTTACAAGTGTTCCTAAGGCGGCAGTCAGGAGTGTCTGTAGGATATCGCCAAAAGAAATACTCGCCCACAGCGAACATAGCGTACCGCCAAGTGTACCTATACGGATATCATTGACTTTCATCTGGTCCTCCCTCCTCTTCAATCCTGTCCTTTTCGCTTTCCTCCTTGTCGTCAATGACGGATTCAACAATACCTACACCAATAGCGAGATATTTTAAAATATCCATTGCCTTTCCTGGCAATTTAACCGGAGCCAATAGGATCACCTGAAGCGCCCGGCCGATTTTATTGATTATTTTCTTCATTGTTTAGTTTTTTTTATAAACTGTTGACATTAAATATTTAAACCATTGTTTCATCCATCTCTCGCAGAACGATAGTCCTGATCTTCGTTCCATGATTTAATTGTCCTGTTTCGTGGCAAGCGTCAGTTTTTTTTGACACAAATCAGGCTGACAGATCTGTAACCAGACTTCGCCCTGTGCCATCAGCTTCAGCAACCGCTTGTACAAAGCTTTGTACGCCTTTTTCGACTGATAGATTTCATATTCTCTGGTATACTTGATGTATTTCATAGTGTAGCCGACCAATAGGCAGCCAGCGGTATCACCAAAATTGTTACCGATATGAATGTAGACATAGGAGAAGTCAGGGATGGCGAGTATCTCGATCATGCCTTTGTGCAAATCAGGGAACAGTCTCTTATAGCGCGCATTCATGGCACCATACGTATTCAATCCGAGTTTATATTTACCTGCGGGGATTGCTGTACTGCCCTTGATCTTATAGTCACGAACGGAATCCTCCAGTCCATAGCAGAAAAATTCGCCGTCGACATAGATTTCCGAAAGCGTACTGTTTTCACCTTTTTTGACCCTTTTAACGTTTACAATTGATTTCATAAGCTTGTGTTATAGTCAAACAAAAGGAAGTCAGCGCCAGTCTAACGGGCGCTGCTTCCATCTCGGTCCGATTACCGTGCAATCAGCGAAACTGGTTCGCACCAATCCCCCGTCCCCTTACCATTGCGCGTACGTATGCGCACACAATAGCGTACTCCGGGTTCCATTTCTGATAGCACATTCCCACGTGAGGAGGTCGTCAGAACGACCTTATTCCAGACGATCTCTCCCGTACTTGCCATCGTGCCTATCTCCACCTCGTATTCCCAGGCTGCCTTAACGGGCTTAAAATCTAGACGTAGTTGTCCGCTTAGGCGCCCATCGCGCAACTGTACTTTTTCTACCATGGTGGGGGCCTGCGTGCTGCTGGGTTGTGATGCCAGGACCATCCCGGTACTCAGCAACAACGACAGTTGACCGTTGGCAACCTCGTTGACATAATGGGCCAAACTGCGCAGCGCATTCAACAGCGCATCGCGGCTCTCGTTCTTTTGACTGATCTCCAATGCGCTTCCACGGCGGCTGGCGATCTCATGCTTGGTGATATAGTCGTTGACCAGCGGTTCCAGCACCGTGATCGCCGGATTTGGCTGTGGAAAATTAGCTTGTGCTGTTGTTTCCTGCATGGCTTTTAAAATGCGGCCAGCCAGCGTCGATAACGCATAGTCAGACCAGCCCGAATAATTGCTGATTACTTTTTCTTTTCTCATTTTCTAGTCTTGTAAATCATGAATAAAAATTTTACGTTCTGTTTCGGAATACGCCCGTCTTGTTAAGGGGGTACCCAATGCCTTATGGATTGCCGTGTTTTCATGATCCAAAGGTGGTAGGAGAAAAGCCCCGAAAGCGATCTTTTGGGCAAGGATGGGCCAACTTGGGCAAACGTTGATCTGTCTGCCTGGCAAACTTTGGCAAAGTCCGCCATTTCGTATTTACTTTCGCCCGCAACGAAAGCACTTGGCCCCAGACCAATAAAGCAAGCGTGTGCAACACATACACTCCAGGTGCCCCGGTAAACACTTGCGCACGCAACGCATTTTCTTCGGACGTTTTTTAAAACCGATGAACCGCAGGTGCAAACAGGAACCAGACGAACCAGATCGGGTCAGCGTCCAAAGGATTATGATCACAGTCACAAGATGATGCAGATGAGGCACAAGGAAATGTGAATAGCTTAAAAGAATATAGGTTGGTAATCGAAGCGATTGTTATCATTGCCGAAGCAGACAGTTGCAGCGTGCCGGCAATCACATTTAACACGAATGGGTTTGCGTGTACGGACCAAGACAAACCGTGGTCTATCGCAACAATTGTTTCGGCCGTCAAAGACTTTAAAAGAAAAGAGCAAGCAATTCTACAAAGAGGGGAAGAAAATTAATCAAATGGGATAGCTAGTGCGACGGTGAACATTGATTTTGCCCGGGCAGGCAAGTAAACATCGTCGACGGGTCATAGAATTGCTTGGTGGTGTGACAGGAAGTCACACGGATCGGAAGAGATTTCGGCATGGCAGAACCAAATATCGGACCGTCACGATTTACCCTTGATCAGGCAGTACCATTTCTTGGCATCTTCCACTTCAGCCCGTATAAGACGTACATTCCGTTTTTTTAATATGCTCGTCAATTTCTTCTGCCGCCGCAGTGCGTCCAGGGTGTTGCGGCTGATCTTAAGCTCGAGGTAAGCTTCTCTTACGGTCATAAGCTCCTCCTCAGTGTAGGTCTTTACCTGCTGTATTTCGGTGGATTCTTCCTCTTTGGGTTCCACTGCATTTTGCGCAGCCTTGCGCTCTTGTAATAGGCTCAACATGGCCAATAGCGTCTGATAGATCGCTTCACTTCTGTTTCTCATATACAATTTCAATTAGATAATTTATGGTCATATCAATCGTATCCCCGTATTAGCAGGGACAATAATAATCTGGTGGCTATATAATTGGTTACCGCAACGCAAAACTTCTGTTAACGCGCTATCGATGTCTATCGTGTTCGAAGAACAATCCATTCTATCAGCGCAGCTAATAATAAGCACTGAGCCTCTCGCTCATATTTGTCAACAATTTCCGTACTTTCAAAATACTGTTCCGGTCCATATCGCTATATTTTTTCCGCAGGCTTTCGTACGAAAGATGCTCCTGGTTGACCGTGCGAAATGATGTGCAGACAAAGGTCAGCATCTGTTTCAGTGAGCCCTGCTCGACCAGTTCCATATCTTTCAGCAGCCGCAGTACCAGCAGCAACTCCTTTGAGGAGATCTTTAATGTACAGGTTTCTTTCAGACCAGCGAGCTGCAACCCTACATTTGCAATCCATATCTTATAAAACGCCAATTGATCGGCCATCCAGATCCGCCTAGCTTCTTCACTCAAGGCCGAACTCGCCAGGAGAGACTGCAGTTCTGACCGGGCGAACAGCATCTCGGATTGCTGGTCTACAAATTCCTTTAATAATGTACAAAGGTCCATACACTTCTCTTCCAGCTGCACCAGACCGGGCATCCCGCCATCCCCTGCCCGTTCCGCTTGATCGACTATGACGCAATCTTCTTGCAGCGCCCCTATCGCCGCCTGTATATTTCCCTCAAACTTCACCTTTAAATTGTTTTCGCTCATTTTTAAACATATTTTTCACTTTGTCTATATACGTCCGGCCTACCTGCTGTTCGGTACGTCCCATTACGCCACGCAGCTCCAGTACATTTCCGCGCCTAAGACACAGTATATTCCGCTTCGACAAAATGCAGTCGCGATGCACCTGGATAAAAAACTCGGGCGGCAATGCCTTATTTAGCGCACTTAAAGTCATATTGAGCACGATTCTTTTATTGCCTGAATACAGCTCCACCTGCTCACTGTCACTCTTGGGCACGAACATATCCATCTCTTCAAAGCACAGTTTCATTTTATTCTCTTTCCCCGGCAGGATCAGGCCAAACTCATCCGTTAGCTTCGGAAAGCGCTGCAGTAACTGCCCGTTCGTCGCTTTTTTCTTTAATTCCAGCATTTCGAACACCCGGTCTACCGCCCGGTCAAAGAGCGTGGCATCATAAGGCTTCTCCAGATAAAAGCGCATACTGTCGTATGGCGATAATTTGGGTCCATAGTTATCATAGGCCGAACAGCAGATAATATCCAGCTTGCCGTCCAGCTGTTCGATCAATTCAAGCCCGTGCAGTTTTTCCATTTGCATATCGACAAATAAAAGATCGGCACTGTGCTCCGCCACCTTTTGCAGCACCTGGGTAGGATCTGTGCCCCACCAGACCAGATGCAGGTCGTTTCGCGCGTTGATCCTTTCCAGAAGTGCTTTTAAGCCCGACCTTTCGTCATCCACTGCAATACATTTCAAGATTCTTTTTTCCATTAATTTTGATAAATAGTTAATTTAACCTGATAATGATCCCCCTTGGGTCCATATTCAAATACATGCTTGTCAGGAAATAGCATAGCGAGTCTCCTGCCACAATTGACCAGCCCCTGTCCCGTCGAGGGCTTAGCACAAGCTCCTTGATCTATTACATTACGACAATAGAACTCCAGCCGGTTATCGAGCAGGTCCAGCCGGATCTGGATCGGATCATCTTTTATATTTTTTAAGCCATACTTAAAGGCGTTTTCGAGCAGCACAAGCAATAATGTCGGCGGCACCTTCTGTCCCCATGACTCGCCACTCACCTGATAGTCTACCATACTATCCTTAAAGCGATGCGCCTGTATCTTGAGAAACCAGTCTATAGCTTCCATCTCCCTATTCACCAGCACCACCGTATTTCCATTGGCAACCTGTTTCACGCAATAACGCAGCAGATCTGCCAGATACTGCATCTGGCAGGCGGCTCCAGGCGCAACATCTTTGTATTCCTCTTTGATATCATTCAGCACATTAAATGTCAGGTGCGGAAAGATCTGTTCCATCATTTGTCTCAGTTGCAGGTCTTTTGCTTCCAGCTCGAGCCTGTGTCTCAACTCACTTTCGGCACGATAATCTGCCGCCGACTTTTTATAAAATACCTGCAGCACCAGCGCCGTTACCATCATCATCATGCTCAGTACCTGATTGGCGATCTGCCAATAGAGCCGGTCCCGCTCCGCGAGCCGGTCCTCAGCAACTGTGAAAAGCCCCAAAAAAGGGAATAGGTCAAAAGCAAACCAGTTGACCAGTTCGATCAGGAGCCAGACCACGCTGATAAAAATCAATATTTTATACCATGGCAAAGATTTCAGATAGAACCTATACATGATCAGTAGTGAAAGATTAAAAAAAATCAGCAATATCCCCAACTTTGCCAGAACCGAAATATAATCCAACACCCCATGCTGTAAATGATAATTGATGAGTAAAGAGAGTACAATATAAACCGGCCATACCCGTACCTGTACATCGAGGCTCTCCCTAGTAAATATTATTGATTCCATAATATATCGTGAAAACACAATATATTAAACACAATTGAAATACAATAAAAAATACCCTAATAATTAAGTAAAAATCTATTTACACCATTGGTTAAACAAATTGATGTACTCCTGTTGCTTCAGACCATATACATGATAATTCCGTTTGTCCAGTAGAAAATATTTCCCATCGTCTGTATTCTGATGGATCAGCCCATACTGCTGCATTTCCGCGTACGAGGTATCGTCATTGATTCCATCCACATAAATTAGCCCGCGCTCAGGGAGAAGCAGTCGTTGCAACTGTGTCCATACAGTCCACTGCTGCGGCACATGCATCAAAAATGCGGACAGGAAACCAAATAGGGTTGCCGTTGTTAAGCGCACGAAATCAGCACGGGACAAGTCGGCAGCAGATAGAATAGGCGCTCTGGTCTGCAGCAGGATTTCTCTTTCTTTTCTCAGCGCCAGTAATGGATAGATGGGACATTGTAGCCTGTGGGCCAATGTAGCCGTCCCGCCGGGCACATAAATATGCTGGCCCAAAAACGTGATCTCCACAAGATTTTTGGTATCAGCCTTCCCGGCTCCCGTAAGCCCATCTGCATATATAACAAGTTGATAGCCAGCCCGGACAAGGCTATAAATCTCTTTGAGCGCTGCAGGCTTATTGGCATTGAGCAACCTAAAGCGTCCTTCCATTTCTCCTAGTTGCATCTGCTTCATTAAATTGGGATAACGTGTATCCCAGGTGGACTGCACATCATCCCCGACAAGCAGAGCAAATTTGATCCTGTCACGCAACAGCAGATAATTGATCAATTGATAAGCCCCAAAGTGAAATGTGCAGATGATACCATGCCGCCGCAGCAGCTTGCACCTTAAATGCTCCCAGCCAGTTATGGGTAGCGGAAATTCGCCATCCATAAATAGCACATCCAGAGCATTCAGGGCAGCATATTCACGAAACTGACGATACAGCAGCCTATGCCTGTCCCAATCCAGTAGGGGCATAAAATGCTTTAGGTTTGCACTGAAATAGGCGTATGCGTTTACAGACTCCACCGCCCCACTTGTGTCTGCCAGTTGCTTTTTGATATGTGCTAGTTTTTCATTATACAATTTTACACGCTTCATATGATGCTCCTCTATTTAGCTGTCCATATAATTCGGCAGCGGGTTTAACTATCAGGCTACCGAATTACAAACAATAATTGTTTAAAACATATCCAGTCCGGGTAAGACAACATCGCAGATATCAGTTTTCAGCACGGTCATTGCGACCATGGTGATTGTGCTACTGGCTGTCAGTGCCTCTCTTGACAATACATTTTTTACCAGTTTTTCCCATTGTTGTGGTTCTTTGATTTTTACTTGTTCATTCATTGCTCTGTAGATTACAATTAGTTAAAAAAATAGCGCTGCGCAGCGACGTTTCGATAGATCTACAATGCGAACATAAGCAGGAAGGCGAAAAAATGGATGAAATAAAAAACTACGACATTCTCCTCGGGGTGAATGGTAAATTTTTAGGAAAAATTGCACCTATGTCACCCACTTTTACTGTTTTTAGGGCCATTCCTATTCTCTCCAAAATAATAATCCAAATAGACTGTCCCTCCTGTCACTTTTGGCGAAACTAAAAGATTATTTTATTAGCTGTTTTTTGGATGTGGTACCACAATGGGCCAAATCCGGGAAAAGCAGAACAACCTATTAATAAATACAACCTTAATGCAATGAAAAGAATGTTTACCTACTTTGAAAAGTACCTTTCGCTTGAGGACGAACTCAAGGAACTTCTGCTGCACTTCGGCAGAAAACGCAGTTACCGAAAAGGCGATTTTTATAAGCAGGAGGATGAACCCGTTGAGAAATGGTGTTTTGTCCTGGAGGGCCTTGTGTCCAAGGAACATATCAATTCTGCCGATCAGCTCGTGATCGAGCGGATCTGCGAGCCCGGAGCCTTCTTTACGGGCACCAAACATGTTTTTTCCAAGTCAAACGAGCCGATTGCTATCCGCTTCCTCAAGGACACTACATTATTTGAGATACGAAATCAATACTTTCAGGACATGGTCGAAACATTTCCAGGTCTAAAATCCGTATACCATATCCTTACCCAGCACAAGCTCAATCATGCCGTACGGCATCAGCATACCATCCATGCCCTAAGAGCGGAAGAGCGCCTCCATGACCTATACCTGTACCGCCCCGGGCTAATCAAACTACTGACCGTGGAACAGAAAAAAGCATTTTTAGGGATCGCCAATAATACAGCTTATTACAGAGCCAAATACTATTTAGAAAAAAAAATAAAAAAAGTGAATAGTTGTCCGAATCGTACAAGTTTAGGAAAGGCGCCCGATCTAAATTTGTAATAACAATTCAGATAATAGGAAATCACCCAGACAGCTGACTTCCAGGAAGCCGGCCGGTCATTATACAGGATCCCTCGATTGCATACTGTGAGGTAAAACCGATATGCAGAAAAAACATAGAAAAAATAACATTTTAAAACAAAAGTTATGAAAACTTTAAAATCAAAATTTATTGCTGGTGTGTCAGCATTAGCATTAGTAGCAGGAAGCTTTTTCATCGCAGATGCGATGGCAAAGAATTTATTTCAAACCACATACTGGTTTCAAATGGACTCTTCGGGAGAGACACCAACGACCACACAGCTACCAGATCCAAATTCCCTATGTCCAGACAAGGACGAGGAGCCCAATTGTGCAAGGCAGTATAATGCCTCACAGACAGAGATTGTTGGTGGTGTAAGACAGGTAAAACCTTCTGAAGTCGATAACCATATTGATTTCAGAACACGCCCATAATACGGAGAAAAATCAATAATCTATAAAAGGTCGCTATACATTATCTAGACAATTGTATGGCGACCTTTTTTAATTAACTGCGCTAATTTCGTTTGTTTTGAATCAGTCCTGCCAGTTGGATCACATTGTCGGGAAATGGATAGACATAGTTCGGACTATTCGGATCAATCGTATAGATTTTTCCGTCCAGTTCTCTTTTTAGCGTGCGTGCTGTCGTCGGATCCAGGTTCAGCCTTCGCAGGTCGGTCCAGCGGAGCCCCCGGAACAGCAGCTCCTTTCTGCGTTCCTTAAGGACCACCTCCAGAGCATCTTCCATATTCAGGCCGGTCAACGGAACAAATGTATTTGCTTTATAACGTTTTGCAAGCAAGGTGTTCAGTTGCATCAATCCTTCATTTACTTCTCCTCGACGGACTTTACACTCCGCGCTGATCAGATAAATTTCGTTGAGCGACAGGCCATTAAAATAGGTCGCCGAACCAGCATAACTTCCCCGAAACCTGTTCTGGCCAGAAGTTTTTCTAAAAAACACCGTCTTACGCATATCCGTATCTGCGTAAAGTTCAAATAAAGAAGAATCTACCACATGTCTGGTATTGGCCAGGATAGGTGTTCCCGCAAGGGTACTGTGAAAGATCACTTCTGCATTATCGCGCGCAATAGGATAAGCGGATGCAACGGGCAGCTCCCCATAATTCATCAGGCTATAGTTTTCAAGGGCCAATACCTGTTCTGCATATTTCTCCGCCAGCAGATAATCCTGCATAGCAAGATAAATTCTGGCGAGTAGCGCAGACGCTGCTGCCCTGTTCGGCTGTGTCTTCAGCTCACTTTTATTCGGGAGCAATTCCATGGCTCCTTCCAGATCCACTATGATCTGAATGTATATTTCAGCTACTGTCGATTGTACCGATTTTACATTTAGATCACTGGTCAGCCTTAGGGGGATGCCCAGTGCGCTGTTATCCCCCTTATGTATATAAGGTTTTGAAAATACCTGTGCGAGTTGATAATGCGCAAATGCCCTGAAAAACAAGGCCGTCCCTTTGAGCGAATTATACCAGTCCCTGTCTGTAACCTCCTCCATTTGGTCCAGTACCTCCAATATATTGTTTGCATAGAATATCTGCTGGTACCTATTGTTCCAGTCCGGTGAGGTGCCGCCCTCAAATATCTCACCGGCCCATAGGTAACCATTTCTATTGGACGCATTTGTCAGCGCATTCCATGTCGAGTACGTCACATAATAGTCATCAGATCCCACTTCACCCAGCGATGGCATAAATGCGTTCATCACATCGGTATAATCCGCCATGGCCTGACAGTCCTCCAGGGAGGACGGTACCACAGCTCTCCTATCGGGCTTTTCATCCATAAAATCTTTGGCGCAGGAGGCGAGCAGCAAAAATGCTGCAATGATCAAAAAAATCCTTTTTATATTCATGGTAACTAATTTAAAATTGTGCATTTAGACCGATTGAGAAAGTCCGGACAGCAGGATACCCCAGATTCGCATAATCCGGATCTATGCCATAGTTATTGCTTTTCCATATAAGCCCTACGTTATTGATGTATCCATACAGACTGATCCGGTCGAATAGAGAACCCGTGGTTTTCTTTTTCAGGATATCATAGCGTATGTTGATATCCTGCAGGCGGATATGATCCGCTTTCTCAACCAGGACATCTGCGTAGGTATAAATATAATCGCGTACACTGCTTGTACCGGGTACCGCCATGGACGGCACCTGCGTCCGGAGTTCGTCCCCTGCTTCCTTCCACCTATCGGTAAAATCAACATGACCGCTCCAGTTATTGTAGAGCGCGGCATAGTCGATGGAAGAGCGCCTGAAAAAATGCCCCAGCTTGTAGCTGATGTTAAAACCTATTGTCCATTGTTTCCAGGACAGCGAATTTCTGAACGAGCCAAAATAGGGCGGCAGCTGCGATCCATTATACAGGATATCCTCCCTATCCAGCGAGGACATGATCTTACTGTAGTCTTTGTTAACCTTTCCGTCCACATAGATCTGCGGGTCACCGTTTTCAGCATCCAGCCCGGCCCATCGCAGGCTATAGAGCGCATGCCGGTTATTGCCCTGTACAGGAACCGGTATTGGAGAAAAATAACCACTTATGCCTGCCTGTTCATATACATACCGGGTGATTTCGTCTTTGTTGTAACTGAATAGCAATTGGGAAGATAACATAATCTGCCCCAGCTGCTTATTGATATTGAGGTTGATATCCATCCCCCTTGCTTTTAGCGAAGCGCTGTTTCCAATAAATTCATTGCGTCCACCAACATTATGGCCAATGGTCGGATCTATGGAAATTTTACCGATCAGGTCAGTCGCAAGCTTGTTATAGAATTCTATACTGCCCGATACAAGTTTATTTTTTGTCGCAAAATCAATTCCATAGTTCATAGTCCGGACCTTCTCCCAGCGCAGCGATGGGTTCGGCGGTGTCAGCAGCTGCAGATAAGGTCTTCCTGTTGTATAATCCGTACTATATATCCCCGTGGCGTAGGCCGTCAGGGACTTATTGACATTACCGCTAAAACCATAGGTCGCACGCAGCTTCAGTTGGGGCAGAAAATCCGCAAAAGGATAAAACTTTTCCGAACTTAGCTGCCAGCTTCCGCCCATGGACCATAAAGGCACGGACTTCTGATTTGATTTTACGCCAAAGAGATTGGACTTATCGCTCCGGGCACTCGCCGAAAACGTGTACCTGCGATCGTATGTATAAGCTATATTGGTAAAGAAGGAACTGTTTCTATCCAATAGACCGGTCAGGTAATCCATATTGGGTACGGTGGCGTTATAATAGTAAGGCGTAACCAAAAAATTGCTCCTATAGTCCACCGGAACTGACGTAAGCTTGTCGTCGTTGTAACCGTACAGCCTCGTGCTAATCCCGTCAGTTCTGGCCTGCCGCAGTTCATATCCTCCGATTGCACTGATCTGATTCCGCTGCCAGGACCTGTCGTAATTTGCCTGTGCCCTTAAGGAATGTGCTCCCAGATCGGCGGTACTGTTGTCCAGTATGGCACCCTTCGGTACCGGAAATTGCCGGATACCTTCCTCATCCATATACGAGTATTGGTTTTGCAGATTGCGGCTATAGTACAGCATGCTGCCCTGCAGATTACGTATCAGGCTATTCTGGCTTTGATACTGGTATCGCCCCTCGAAGCTTATACTGCTGTTCAGGCTATATTTTGCGGCGGTATTGATCCTGATCTCGCTCCTTTTGCTGGCATAATCAGCGTTATGTAGATCATCCAGTGGCTTATAACTCCAGTCCAGCAGTCCCTGCCCTGTCGCCCCCGACACAAAGGCTGCGCCATAGTCCCTTACCACAGCAAGCGCGGTACCATCTGCACTGGCCAGCTCTGCATAAGGATAGATGGACCGGCCACCGCCGCTGTTGATCGCTCCCGGACCCACGTTATTCAATGTTTCATGATGATCCGTAAAAACAAGCTGTGCCGACAGCTCAAGCGATTTCATTGGAAAATAACTGACAGAAGAGTTGATACTCGTTCGGCGCAGGCTGTTCCGCACCAGCGATGCCCTGTTATTATCATGGCCTACATTGAGGTAAAAGCTGCTGTTATCATTGCCTCCGTTCAGAGAAAGTGAATATTGCTGATTTAACGAGCGCTGAAAAAGGTATTTCTCATAATCCTTCCGGACATCCTTTGTCTTTAGCTCCGCTATTTTCGACGCCATTTCCGCGGCCGATATTTTCCCGTCGCGTCCGGCTATCATCAGCTGTACAGCCGGTGAAATGGGTGGTGCCGAGAGATCCGTCTCCATCCAGGTATAATAATCCTTTGAAAAGAGGTATTTCTCCACATCAATAAATTCGGCCGCATTCAGGAAGCGCCGGTCGTAAAACAGATCAGGCCTCCCCCCTGTCGTCAGGTTTGTATTAAAGGCCACCCTTATGGGCTGCTGGCGTTTGCCCCTTTTAGTTGTAATAACAATTACGCCATTTCCTGCCCTTGCGCCCCAGATGGAGGACGCCGATGCATCTTTCAGTATGCTGATATTTTCAATATCGTTCGGGTTGATATTGCCAATATCACCCTCATAAGGAAAATTATCCACCACGATCAATGGACTTGCATTGGACTCAATGGTGCTTACACCCCGGACGCTGATCTGCGGATTGCCCGCATTTCTCCTGTCAAACAGTACCGAACTGGAAACATTTTCTATCCGGCTCAGGATATCTGTGCTGACAGATCTGTTGAGCAGTTCATTGTCGATCAGTTCAAATGATCCCGTTGCCCGTTCTCTGGGCAGCTTCTGATAGCCGGTAGACACGACCGCTTCGTCTAGTCTATTATCCAGTGGTTCTATTTCGACCCGATAATAGCCGATCTGGGGACGTAGTTCGATCCGCTTTTCAGCAAATGAAATATGTCTGACTATCAGTTGTTTTGTCTGTACAGGAATCCTGACATGAAACACCCCTATGCTATCCGTAGCGCCAACGCTCTCACCCCTGTCTATAGTGATACTTGCGCCACCTACGGCTTTGGAGCTACGCACATCAATTACTTTTCCTGTAATCAGCCTGGTCTGCGCCATTGCCTGTAAGATTATGCTATTGATCGCGCAAAGTATGAAGACTGTTCCTATTATTCTTTTCATCGTTCTGTCCTTTTGTACTTATTTATTGCTGTCCCTGATCACCAACATATCGATATCACGCATCTCTTTCTCCATATAGAGCCCATAATTCTTTAGATAGCTACGCAGTCTACCTAAGTCATTTTCAGTCTTTGGAAAGGCGATGGAGATATTTCCGTCCATACCTGTTTCGTCGATAATCGGCACAGGTTCATTGCGGAGTCTGTAGGCAATGACATTTCGAAAAAATGTACGGAATGGATAATTGTTGTATACCTTCAGTTCTTTGTCCTCTGCAAAAGTCTTCTCTGGAGACATCACCTTATTTGCGCTTTTATCCGCTTTCAATACCCAGCATTGGGTGGGCACCTTTTCGATACGACCATTGATATGGCTCTGGCTTCCGAAAAACCGATTCAGGTCTTCCAGCATCATACCATGGGCCTTTTGCTTGAGCCCCAGTGGGACGATAAGCTCGTAGGAGAAAAATTTATCACGCACTTCCGGATTGTAGAGTGGCGATCTTTTTTCCTTTATGGCTTTATCATTTTGGACGTTGATTATATTTCTGTTATTGTAATTCAGCAGCGGATCTATTCCTATCGCCGCCATTTTATAGAGGCCCACGATATCCGTATTGATCGCCCGGATCTTAAAGCTCTTATCCGTGGTTTCTGTTCCCGCACCGGTTACCCCTTCCAAAAAGCCTGTAAACAGGGAGTGGTACAGCACATCCTCAGAGCTGCCGCCGTTAAAGTCCATGGCCAGTGGTTTATGCAGGTTATACGATAAATTTTCCCGTTTTGGCACTACGGTCAGCTGTTTGCCCTGCACTGCATCGCGGATATTTTCGGCCGTCACTGCATTGTGCCAGGTGATCGAATGTACTTTATTGTCATGAATCCAGATGATATGGGGCACAGACGCATGGGGAAAATAAGTGGACAAAACGCTGTCTTTTACCACTGAGGGAACGGCTATTTTATCTTCCCTGCCCGCAAAAAAACGGTCTATTTCTGGCCTATCCTGCGTCGATACTGCCAGCCCGGCCATATCTCGACTGTTGGACTGCACCAGGCCGCTCAGCTTGCCCAGCGATTCGATACAGGGCGGGCACCACGTTGCCCAGAAATCCAGGATGATCAGCTTTTTGTTGCGATAATCTTTTAGGGTAACCTGTTCTTTTCCTGATGGATGGTTCACCACCTGTAGCGGTGTCTGCCAGAGCGACTCAGGAATGGTATCCCCGATCTTTAAGGCAGTGATAGCCTTTAGCCCGCCAGCCCCGCTGTCCCTGCGGGGCGTCTGGGCCGATAAACTAAACATAGAAAAACATAGGACAGATAGTAGGGCACTATAAGTTAATTTTATTCTGAAATTGGGCAAGAGCTCTCCCGCCCTAAAAAAAACGTTCATATTTTTTAGGTGTTTAAAGGAGTGACCTCAGCACAATATCTTCCCTCTCCGACCGTGATCGGATCTTACCTTTCCCAAGCCTGGCTCAGGTCACGTAAATAATAAATTGATTCATTGGAGAGCCAGACGAACGTTTGAATGGTATTTAACAAGGTTATATAATTGACGTCACGTTGTCCATGGCTAAAGAGCCAAATTCATAATTGGCAAGTCCAGTCGAGCTACTCGGCTGGGCTTTTAATGTTTGTAAACTGTTGTTTCACTGTTCTGCAAATATTCATGACTATATTAATAATTCATATGAAATAGCAGTGAGAAAGGAGTAAAAAGCGGGCCTCTTCTCACTATACACCTCCCTAGCATGTTCGGCCATAGCAAGTGAGCGCCCGCTCAAATTTATATTAAAATAAATACAAATCCAAAAGCGGGCTTCACTCGATTACTTGGCCATATACTTGCTAGGGAGGTCCAAGTAAATATTGTAAAGCTTTTGATGCAAAAAGCATCATTTATTCCAACATGTATATTATAAATACACATTAAACACTCAAATATACATAAATAAATTTAAAAAAAAACATAAATGTATAATTTATATACACATTAGTTATTTCTTCGGTTATCAAAAAATGCCTTATTTACATATGGCTAAACAAAACATTGATAGAGGAAAGATATTGCAGGAAGCAGTAACTCGGTCTGGATTATCTGTAAAGATCGTTGCAAATAGAGCAGGTTATCAAAGAGTCACCTATTATTCCCATATTATTAAACCTGATCTAAGTTTTGAAATCTTAGAAAAGTATGGAAGAGCTCTAAATCAGGACTTCAAAAATGAAATTCCCGAGATGAAAGAATATTTTAATGAACGTCTCCCAAATCAATTGGATGACAGCCAAACGTTAGAATATTGGAAACAAAAATATTACGATCTACTTGAGAAATATAATGCACTTTTAGAGAGATCAAAATAGAAACCATCTCTCTATTGAACACTTTTAGGTATTATAGGCTATCGAAACAGGCAACATCATTATAACTTTGAGAAAGGTAAAGGACTGGTCACAGTCTCAACTGGCCAAAAACTGCGGCGTATCCCGTGAGGTGATCGGCAAGTACGAGCGTGGGGAAACTATACCCTCACTCGATGCAGCAAAGAAGATTGCCAAGGCTTTTGGTGTCATTCTGGATTATCTCGCTGGGGAGACCAGCGAGATCGCCTTTAACCGTAGGATAGTGGAAAACTTTCAGGATATTGAAAAGCTCACCGAAAGTGAAAATGAGCACGTAGTTGCACTGCTTGACGCATTCCTTGCCAAAAGCAAGACGCAGGCTATACTCAAATAAAACAACAACGCTCAATCTTTCATCGGATTGAGCGTTGTTGTTTTATTTATGAAGTAATGAATATACCAAACAAAACCACGCTACCATCCAAAAGAAGAAGAAAACGTAAGAGACCCATTTTGAATATCCCAAGCTTTTGGAAATCCTATTTTGAAAGAATATCAAAACAGGGAATAACAAATACAAAAAGATGCCGATCACCGGATTATATCCTCCGGGATAAGGCAAATCAATCCTAAACAAGTTTAACATCAACATACACAATGATGTGTATGATAAATAGTGGAGGTAGCTTCTAAACTGGCCGACGTCCTCGATGTATCGCTGGACTATCTTTCGGGTAAAACAGATACGCTGCTGGATTCGGCTACGCTCGGCAGGATCATGGAGATATCCGTGATGCCCGAAGACGACCAGAAACAGCTGTTCCGCGTCCTCGATGCACTTATAAGAGACTACAAGGCCAGAAAAGCCTATGCACAATAACAATACAGCCCAATCTCATAAAGATTGGGCTTGTATAATATAAAAAGCAAAGCTATTTCAATTTTAATATCAGTGTATCTGTTTTAGGTTTCATTTGCACGGTATTAATCATCCTTAGCTCCAGTACGGTATCAGACAACAAATAAGATACTAGTGAATCGTACCTTTCGTAGTTTTCAAGGACATCCTCTTTGTTGTTTTTAAATTTCCTAACTTGAATATAATCAAGACTTGTAGCATTTGATGGGACATGATATACCCTCAATTTATAATCCTGTTCAGGAACATCAAACTCTGCTAGACGTTTTACCTCATTGTCAAATAGTGAGAACGTTGACATTTTATAAATGACAAAAGCAGCTATAACAAGTACAATTGCCAATAGAATCAAACCTAACCTATTTCTTCTTTTCATAATACCTGAACCCTGCTTTAATCCACCTTTGATCTCTTGGATCATCTCCATAAGGAGCAACTAAGGTTTTTTGAACAACTACACCGCCAGAACCATCCGTTATAACTCTTCTTGTGGATTTTTGCCACTGAGGTTGAGATGTACCAGCTGCCATTTGAGCATCTCCAGCCTGTCTAAGCATGAACTCATCTGAAAACAGTCCATATGCCTTTCCTACAGCGCCAAAATGATGATTGCCTATATCTTGAGATTCCATCTTGATGCCTTGATACACAAATTGGGTTTTCCCATCATTGCCTAAACCAAAAATAGTTCCCTTGTTCGATTTCAAATCCCAAACGCCACGATTCTTAACTCTGTCTCTGAATTCAACAGGGCTTATGATATCGCTTGCCTCAGAGGTGTTTTTATCCAGAACATTAGAATAAATTTCATCTACATTAATCTCTCCACCTATTTCTCCAATTTTTTTACCACCAGCTGAAGTATTTGTTAACCTATCATAATCTTTCATCCATCCTCCTTGAAGAAAATCGTCCCAAGTCTTAGCGGCTTCGTGCACATAAACACCATCATCTCCATCATCGAAATTCCCAAGTACATTTCCATACTTATCCAAATGTATAGACTCTGGGCCCATTCCGTCTGGATCGATAAAACGTAGGGGATTGTTGAAACTATAATTATACGGACTATGTCTGCGCATTTCCTCCGCCAGCGGATCCACCACGTTCCACCTACCGATCTCCGCGTCATAGAATCTTGCCCCGTAATCAAGTTGATCCAGCCCCAGCTCTACCTGTTTCTCCTTGCCATTGTACTTATAGAGATTTGAGGCCGTGTTCAATGCATTACCCTGATTCATCTCCATACCAAATGGATAGTAATCCTGGATCTGCTTGATACCCCCACTATGGTCTACCACGGCACGGGTATTGCCTAGATGGTCCTTCAAAAAGTATTCATAAATGTAAGAACTGCCATTCGGAAGGATCCGCCCTTCCTCTGTCTGGATAAACTTTAGTACACCATTCTCATACTGGATACCGTCAACGTACTGCGTGACAGCAGAGCCCAATGTTTTTGTCAGTTTCTTGCCCAGTGCATCATAACTATAGACAAGATTTTCAGTGCCCTTGATCAGCTTGATAGGTAAATTTAAGTAATTATAATCGATTTTGGTAATAGCGAGCCGTGAATTTGTAATACCGTTACCATTTACATCGTAGGTAAAGTTATTCGTTCTGGCGGCAGTGCCGGCATCGGTAACCTTCGTCAGCTTGTTACCCGTATAGCTGTATTTGAAATGGTTATACCAGCCCGTACCCGTGCCATTGCGCCGGCGCAGGGTATCAATATTCCCCATTACATCATAGGCCAGTTCCTCGTCGTAAAAATTAGTTTTATTGGCGGCGACGTTGTTATACACACCCTTTTTCAACCGGCTGAGCTTATCATAGTAATATGTGTAGGTCTGCACAGGCTGCATCGTCATACCAGAGCTGACCTGTGTGTTCCACTTCATCGTACCGATATTCCCATTATAGGTATCGGCCTTATCTCCATAGCTCAGCTCCATGCCAAACACGCGCTTGGCTCCTACTGCTGCCGGATTGTTCAGTGACTTCAGCCAGCCCCGCTCGTTATAGCCGTATACGATCTCCTGGGCCGCAGTGCTGCCCGTGTTGTGCAGATTCTTCTGTTTGAGCTGGCCGATCTCATTGTATGAAAGTTTACTCTGGGAGACCTCTGCCAGTTCACCCATCCGCTTTTTGGTCTCAATCAACCTCCCTACATGGTCATATTCATTGGTCGTCAGGATCTTGACTGCTGCTGCCGTTGCCGAAGCCTTATGCTCACGCAGGCTCGTCTTCAGTTCACCGCTAAATAGATAACTGTTGGTCACGTAGTCCGTTCCTCCTAAATGGTTCTTGGAAGCACTCTGGATCACACGGCCATAGTTGTCATAATACAGCACTGTCAGCAAAGGCTGTGTACCGTCTGTCCGATAGACTTTGGTACCGGTCTGCAATGACTTGATCATCGTACTTTTGCTGATCGCACTTGCCGGAAGTGTCGTAGCATCGGTAAAGGTATAGTCATCGTAGTAATTGACCACATGTGGCATGATGGTAATATCAGTACCTGCCAGTGGAAAAGTCGTCGCCGGTGCTGGGTAGTCAGCTCCTGTACGCGTTTCCCACAATGGACCCGTCGCAGCATCTACAAGACCGCTCACATCCGTTCGTGTCACCTTCGCAGTATTGGTGTAAAGACCTGAGGAAGTGACACGGCCAAAAGCATCGTAACGGGTATATGTCCATTCCTTGCGGACACGCTGGTTTGCATCTTGCGTCAGTACCACCTGATCGTTTTTGTTGTACACCAGGTATTCCCAGCCTTTGCCAGGGATCTTTTTCTCCACAAGACGGCGCCGGCCGTCGTATTTATAGCCGTAGACATAATTGGCAAAACTTGCATAATTGGCATCTGTGGCCCCCTCGCCGAAGCTTGTCACCGTGACTGCCGGCGGGATCACATACCGAAGGTCACCGAAGTCATCATAGACATAATAGGTATTCAATGCCTTGGTTTCGTTTTCCCACACCCGCTTGAGCACCACGCGGCCTTCAAAATCTTTATACTCATCCACTGAGCCTGCACGTGCTGTTGTATTTACCGTGTTTTCGTCCCTTACCGTAGTCCTATAGAGTTTGCCCGCGGTGTAATTTGTTGTGCCGCTGGCTCCGGAGGCCGTTACCGTCCATAACTTAACCACATCAAGTCCCGTAGCGGTATTGGTACCATAGTCGGTCTTTACCGTATGGCCTGTGCCCGCTGCTGGCAATGGTTGCCATGCAGCCCCCGGAGCTCCCTGCTCCTTCACACGGTTCAGCGGGCTGTTTTCAAAGACAGTAACTGCATAGGGGTTCGGTGTTTTTACCACAGCTGGATCCCAGGTATTCGTAGCCTTGTAATAGGCAAGCTGGTCCGCTTTGGCCACCGCGTAAAAACTCCCGTTCTTGACCGTATCCTTCACATGGGGAAGATATTTGATACTCTCCCTTCCGAACCCGTCGTATTCGATATGCTGCACAATGTCCCTATAGTTAGGGCTAGCCATCAGCTGCACCGTCTGGAGCGGGCGCCCCAGTCCGTCAAAGTACTGGATCGTCTGGTTCTCGTCACCGATCGTACGCTGGGCGTTCAATGTTGCCATTGTCACTCCGGGACTACGAAACGTTCTGGTCAATATGTAGTTCTGACCAGCTGAGGGCCTGCTCACCAGTGTCTGGAAACCAGCAATGCTGATCGTAACACTCTTGCCTGCGGCAGGTGCCGGGATATAAAAACCATTCTTTAGGGTGATACTGTTCAGTGCAAGGATGCTTGTCTGATTACTATAGGCACTCAGCGAGGTATCCTGCGGAAGGCGCTGCCCGTATACAAAACCGGCAGCGACTAACGATAATAGCGTTAATAATCTCTTTTTCATAATAGGTCTAGCTTAGTTGGGACGGTAATGATAATCGATCGCTTTGGTCACATGACCTATATGGTCTAGGATTGCTTGTAGACGCTGCATACTATCATATTTATAGGTTTCTTTTACTCCCCTTGGATCTGTTTTACTTGTCATGCCCACTAGTGGCTTATAGGTATAACTCGTAACCATGGCGTTCGGAAGGCCGGCCCGCAGTTTGTCCGCAGCATTCTTTATAAGGGACTCCATTGTTAAATCATTATGACTATAATTGTTTAAATTATCAATCGCCGCTTGAGTAAGCACAGTAACCACTTCGGCATATGTTGCATTCTTAATTTCAACAACAGGATATTTGCCATTATAAGCCCATAAATAACTTGTGACCGGTAACGCATTCTTTACTACTTCGAGCAGATTGCCATAGGTATCATACAATCGAAAATGATGATGAGATTTATATTTGGGGTCGGGAGAATAATTACCTATTACATTAGGGGGAACAATCCCTTCCGCCAAATTGCTGAATTTAAATTCCGACTTATTAACAATCTTAGAAAGGGGCAGATAATTGACTTTAAGTATTTTTCCATTTGCCTGATATTCGATCAACTCGCCAGAAATAATAGAATCCTTAGCACCAGATTTTTTAAAAGTTACCCTTTCGATCGGTAAGTTAACCATATGTTTAGCTTTAAGCTCCTTTATTATAACATTATTATCACTATAATCCATTGGGTAGGTAATAGACGTAATAATTTGCTCTCCTCTACTATTTATTTGGACTTGTCTTGTTGCATTAAAGTGGTCTGGATTATCATAGAAAATGCTTCGCGTATATCCAAGTACTTCATTCTTTCTATAATCATATTCTCGTTCTTCAACCAAATTATACCTGTGTGAATAAAAGGATATCATTCGAGCTTCCAAGTGTTCGGTCTTACTCATTGATAATTTACTCCCTACAACTTTACCATAAAAAGGGCTTAAAAACCGATGTTGCTTAGATAGATTGTCGGCTTGAACACATTTTTTATAACCATCAGAATCAACTTTCCAAATATGCTCATGGGCAGCCTCGCATACATAAAAAGGATACGAAATATTTTTATTTGTATTTGTTACCGTAAATTCATCAAAATAAGCTGGATAAACCGGTTGGCTTGGAAAATTAACATTTCCATAAGTTAAATACTTTGAAATCACTTTATAAAAATCGAATTTTCTTGATTGTTCTGTTGAATAAGCATACAAATTCTTCTTTTGTTTGATCAATTCATAATTACTGTCTACAAGCGAATAATAATTAATTGAATCAATTTCACCATTGCCCCAAGAGCTATTGTTATAAATATAATCATATGAATCAATTTCAGAGTTTTTTATGACGGCAATCGCCTTAGAATCATAATTACATCTGAAAAAATATTCTGTAGCTCCTCCTTCTCCCACTTCCACAACAGCATTATAAACCACCGAATTACCTCTGAGATCAAATAAATTATCAGCTTTTGATTGAAGTGTATTTTTCAAATACTTTACATATTGAGTAGCCGGATAAGGTCTACTTGGATCAGATGGCGTTACAAAAAAATAGCCTAGTGTTTCTTTTCTCATGTAATTGATCGGCTCATCATAAGAAATTCCACTTCCAATAGAACTGTTTATTTTCTTATACATAAAACTTTTTTTTGTTACTTGCTGATTTAAATCTCTATTTTCTATTCCGGCTATCCTTACTCCTCCTAATTCTTTTTCGGAATCAATCTTTATAGGATGACCGTCATAATTAAAAATTAAATCAGCTTTAACGCAGCCGAACATATACATTTCCACCTGATAATTTCGACCCTTCTCCAATACGGCAATAATTCGGTCGGAAAATGAACCTTTATAAAAGGTTTCTTCTTTAACGTAAACACCTCTGTTCAAGTCCTTTAATTTGATCACTATTCTAAATTTCAGTATATCGGGATCGCTAGACGACTCACACTCTGGCGCTAATCCAACTGTTCCAAATTGAATTTTCATTTCTCCAGAAAATTCAGCTATAAAAGGACTTCCTTTTACCATCTCATTAGTTGCAAATTCATATCCTTTTCCGCGTATATCAGTAACTTTATATCCAAATTTATATTCAGAAACACTTCCTCGGTTTAGTTCATAAGTAAATTGGGACATCCCCCCGGTGGGATAAACAATAGCATTCAACATCCCATAACTTGCATATTTATTGTTAGGGCTTCGATCAGATATTGTTCCAAAACTGTCGTTTTGCGGTAATAAGGTTTGGTTAGCAGCATTATTGTAATACCCCCAGTGATCCTGCATTTTTGAAAATCTTTCAGGAAACGTCTCAGGATAAATATATGAGAAAGTGTATTTACCATTATTTCTCGAATTAACTGCAGATAAGAAGATTCGTCCATTTGAAGTTGATAGATAATCAAAATCAATCTGATCAATTATTTCATTATTTTTATTTTTGACATCTATTGTTGAAAGGGAAATAGTTCCCGTAGATCCAACGTTCGTATACTGGAATGTGATGAGTTCATTCCGACTCTGAATTGTCTTTGGGAATAACCCTTCGAACGTAAAAAGAGAATTCACAGCTGGAAATGTCCCTTGCTGACTTCTTATATACTCGTCACTTTCAGTAAAACTTGCTCCAATCACTTGAGTTGTTACTTTTCTCTCAATGCCAGCATATGCTCCGCCATAAATTTTCTTTTCATAGCTGATCGATATCTCTTCCCCTGTTGGATCTATTACCCGACCCAAATACCATGCAGTAGCAGCTGTCAAACGTTGGCTACTACCGCTAGCAGTACTTGATATCTCCTTTTGATCAAAATAATACTTTACACCACTTCCGTCCGTTAATAGAAATCCACCATCAACTCCTGTATTTTCTAATAGGGTTATTTTCAAATCGGATTGTCTTTCAGCGATTATTTCACCTTGAGCTGATATTATAAATCTTGCTGAACCAAACTGTGAATTTAAGCTAAAAACATCTGGTTCAGAATCTGCCCCTTCTTCCGCTCCTTTCATTAAATAATCTCTTAAAAACAATCTATCGTCATCGGTTGATATGGCCTTAACGACATCTCGTGGTAAAATATCAACTAAATTAGGTGCATTTACGATTCTATCTGGTTGATCATTTATTTCTCTAGAAATTATTCCTCCATATTTAAACAACCAACTTAGTCCACAAATTCCAGGAAGTTCATCTACCTTCACACCGTTTGAAGCATAATTTAGTGTCATTGGAAGCTCTAAATTATTAGTTTTAATTTTAAACAAAGGGATAGTGACAACGTTCGTACCCGTATGTAAACTGGGCTGAAAATCACCGAATTTTGTCATGTTATATGCTGTCGGTGTTGGTGGCAAAAAAGTTTTGTCCAGATAAAGAGATTGGGCTGTAGCAGCTATTCGAAATAATATTAATGTAAAGAGAAGGAAAGCATTTTTTATCATATACTTATCTATTTTTAATATGGCTTAATTGAAGAGTTTACCTATCGTTAAACTCTCTCTCAAATTTAATAAAAAAAATAACACATTATATCTAAAATATATATTGTTAATAATTCAGTAACAATTTATTAACTCGATCTTCTGGACATTGTTGGAATTAAAAATTTAGGGAGTAATTGAACGAATATAGCAGGAGTAAAGTCCTTGGGAATGTACACTTCAGCTAAATCAATCGATATCATCGAATCTGGTCAAATTAGGAGTTTCTTCGCTTAGACATCATGAAAGAGATCAAGACAATGGCAATGAATTGTTGACGAGAATTCTAACCCCTATTGTAAGATTGCGGTTTGGAGTTGCTAACTTAGTCGGCAGATCAAGTTAAGAACAATAAAATATCTTAATTTTGAAATAATGATTAAAGTCCGTAAAAAGTACGATCGCATTTTTAAAGAGCGAGCAGTTGAATTAAGTGCCCAATTATATAAGTGGCGTAAAGAGTCAGAAGAGTTTGGATCAGGAAGTTTCCCCGGGAATGGAAATATGAAGCAAACACCAGAACAAGAGCGGATTAGTTTCTTGGAAAAAAAACTTAAAGACTCAGAACTGGAACTAGAAATACTAAAAAAGGCCATAGGCATCTTTTCCAAGAGCGATCGGTAATATATAGTTTTATCAAGCA
>Ga0222427_100205_pt1 | contig 147555 bp, 135 predicted proteins | sample 2B20Ametagenome_FD_182890 | JGI IMG/M metagenome (GOLD analysis project Ga0222427, IMG submission 182890) | Enriched microbial communities from leaf-cutter ant dump, University of Wisconsin, Madison, United States - 2B20A (version 2) | ecosystem: Environmental > Terrestrial > Nest > Insects... | reverse complement strand
TGGTGGTTAGTGATTCTACGGAGTATGGGCGGGGGCAGATTATTTTGCGGGATGGAGGGAGTGGGGTGCTTTGGGGAGGGGCGGAGCCTAGGGCGGATTCGGTGGTGGGGGGGTGGTGAGGAGTCGAAGATATTGCAGGCGTATACTCAGTATAAGTTTGTGTGTGCTGATAGATTACAAAGCACAAGTTTTAATAGTGCTTTGTAATCTGTTTGTAATCTGAGAGGTGAGTTCAGTTTTTGGGTTGGATTTGCTATTCGTGTATTGAAGGGGGCGCTGTTGGTTTTTATATAGGTGAAAGCATGTGGCAGAAGTTTATGATGGTAGGGTCGATAAGATTTCTGAGGTTATATGCTTTCAAAGCTTGTGCGGTCGAAATCTTGCTTTCCAAAATTGTTTTTGTGTTGATCCAGAAATCAAGCTCTAAAGAGAGTTCGTTGCTGCCTCGATGCTCTCTTAGTCGATCCATTGTGTATCGTTCAGCGGCGATCTCTATGAACTCGAACATCGCTTCATTCGACCCTTCTAGTAATGCCTGTACGAAGAGCTGAGGGTCTATTTTTGTGAAAAAGACTGTGTGGGGATGTTCTTTTATAAGAAGTTCTATAAGGGTGGTACGATTGCCATTAGATACGGCATCATAAAAGCTATCGATTTTTTCTGATGCGATTTTTTCTCGCTTTTCGTTTTTTGCGAGGTTGTATGCAGCGGTGTGCGTATTTAGGAAGTAATTGTAAGCATCACGAAGTTCTGAGGTGTTTGATAAAAAAGTGACTTCATAGCGGCTGAGATAGTTAATGTCAGAGGTCCGCCATTTCTCTGAGTTTTTGTATTTTTCTACATGGTCTTTTATGTCGATGGATAGCTCGGATAGGCTGGTGTTACTCAGGTTGTTTTCAATGAAATTTGCCAGTAGTTCGGATTTTCTTAAAAATTGCCCAGGAAGTTCATCTTCGTGACTGCGTATTTCGGTTTCCAATTTTTGAACTAGCTCCTCGAATTTGGCGTCTTCTAGTATTTTGAAGTTGCTGAGTTGCGAGAGAGTATCTGGTTCGGAGGTTGTTGGTTTGGTGAAAAGTGAAAGGGTGCTGGTGAGCTCATTTAATTTCGAGTAGTCCCCATTAAATAGAGCGTCGACCCAGAAGCTCTCTTTAAGTACGGGTTGGTCTAAGGGGAAGTATTTTTTCTTGAATTTTGAGGTTGGCTGGAAAACTTCTCCTGACGCTATCTGATGTCGATTTATATTTGATAGTTTCAACTCTATGTTCAATGCAAAGAAGGTTTTTGCGAGGGTTGTTATGTATGATTGGTTGGATTGGTATGTCTCATTCAGTGTTTCGAAGATTTGAGAGAAGTCGTCGATGACTTGCTTTAGTGAACGAAGGTTTCTGCTGTCTGATGCAGCATACGTTTCCAGAATGGTTTTCTTTAATGAGTAAATGCAGTTGGCGTCAGACTTCAGGAATAGATCGATAGCTAGTTCGGCGTTGTGAGTGATCTCAAAGGTTTTGCAAACTGTTTTTTCCTTGAATTCCCTGTAACGATCTCCATGTTTTTTTTCAAGAACTGATTCGTTGGCGATGAGGATGGTTTTTATTTTGCAGGCTTCTACAGTGTAGCTTATATACCCGAGCAACTCTTGGATGTCGATGTCGGAGCGTTCGAGGTCGTCTAAAACTATTGCGAAATCAGTTTTTCCTCTAATTAGTAAGTTGAACAAATTTAGACTTTCTGCATTTGCTGAAAGTGAAATTTCGGGGTTGTCACCTCCAGAAAGATCTAGATTTAATACCCCTGTCAACTTTTTTGCTGAAGCGCCAAGTAGTTTTAATGGTTTGGAAGTTATTATTGGGTGAAATTCTCCTAGTATGCGATCCTCTATCTCTGATATTGCTCTAAGTCCAAACAGGCTTATTTTTATTATCCTAAGTCTTTCTGGTGCCTGCTTTTCTATAAATTTATCGATGAAGTGGGTTTTTCCGCATCCCCAGCCTCCCGTAAGAAGTATGGCTTGTTCCATGTTGTTCCGGGCCAAATAGCGATTCAGGTTGGCTTCAATATTTTGGTTTGTTGGATCTGTCATTTTTTCTTCCTGTGCCGGTGAGGTGACACGACCGTTTGGTGGTTGCTTGATTCTTTGAGGAATTAAAATGTGACGACTAAACGCGCCATCGTCGGGGGGGCAAGGTACGCGGATGTTGAGGTAACGGACGACATCCCAATGGGGAGCAGCTCTTGAATAGCAGGGCTTTCTTAAGGACGGGAGAACTTTCCATGACGCAGTTCCTTTGCGAGGGCATGACTGAAGCAAGTCCTAGTGTCGCAGTGCTGGAACCATGATGTCGAGAGGCCATATGCTGTTGGTTTTCGCATCGACTAAATTCATTCTTCGACCGGATCGACAGTGACCAATCTCCTATTCGTTTGCAGCCGCAACCAGTGGCGCAGTCCCACCGCTGAGACCATTTGGCGTCGGCGGGCCGGTTTCAGTGCTCGTTCGGCGGGTACCAGCCCGAATGCTCGCAAGTCCGTTGGCCCGGCAGATATCCGTTGGGCCGACATCATTTTCGTGATGGAGCGAAAGCACCTGCAAAGGCTGCAGGCGGAGTACGCGCGCTTGCTGGAGCACAAGCGAATTCACGTTCTAGATATTCCGGATGAGTTCCACTACATGGACCCTGAGCTGGTCTCTATGTTGGAGGACACTGTGAACTCATATCTTTGAGCGATGCGGAAGGAAGGGAGGGAGGGTGCCAACTACATGTAGGTTGACGAACCGGTCCACAGAGAAAACCCGATGCGCCCGAAGGCGCCCTCGCGTGCAGTTGCCATCAAGCATGAACCTGTGGGGCCGCATGGGCGGCCCGTTAAGCGACCAACCTCTCATCTTGCCACTTGCGGACAGGCCATCCTTATCGTTTGAGCCAAAATGAATCTTTCCCATTTTTTCTTTGGCGAGAATTCACAGGCGGGGGTTGAACTTTTTCCTGAGCCAGCGTCTAGGTTCGAATTCTGACGGTATGGCAAGGCAGTGCAGGAGTATGCAAAAAAAAGAAAGCCATAAGATAATTGGATGGCTTTCTTCAAATTTCGGGGAGCATTTGTAGAGCAGTATGCAGCCATTCTGTGTTAGCTCCAGATGGAAAACGCTGCAGATAAGGTTGAAGAGCATTAATCCGATAGTTGACCAAGTGCTGTAGTTTTCGCCAGAAAATCTTGACCTTAATAGAAAGGCAATGATTAATGTTGGTGCGGTTACGGCGAAGAATATGGCTGTGATCACTTTTCGAACTCTTGTGATACCAGGTATGTGGTCCAGGTGCTAATTGCCATTTCCAGGAATAGTGTTCTTTTGTTCATTGTCCTGAAAGCGCGAACTTTATCTGATCTCATTGATCTGAATAGCTGCCATGCTCCCGGTTTTTTTACAAGCCTCAGAACGCCGTATCCTGATAGGCCGATATCCACCACTCCATACGCGACATTTCCATGCCTCTCGTCTCCACCGGAAACTGCAGCCGCGCCATGGTAGATTTTTCTCAGCGGTCCTACTGCATCTGTACGGCCGCTAGCAAGATTCGTAGCGTTCTCATAAACATTATTCGCCCCATGAGCAGCCATAGGGGCTCCGATAGCGCATGCGGTCAAAGCTGAGCCGTAACAAATACCGACTCCGGTTACAACCATTGATGCGCCCGTTATTAGTCCTCCCACCTCCAGTGCCTTTCGCTGGAAGCTCTTGTGCTCTAGTTCGACCTGCTGCAACCCTTCAGAAACTGTCAGTTTCCCGTTTCTTACGTCGAACAGAATCTGTCGCACGTGATGTGCAAAATCTCGATTGAACTTCGCCCTGAATGCAACGTCCCTGATATATCGAGAGGTGATAATGCAGCCGTATCTGGTCAGATTAGCGGCGCCTTGGTGGAGTTCCTGAATTTGGTTGTCGTACTCATAAGTTGAAGTAGGTTTGGTCATTTTCTAATTTCCAGAGGCGTCAAAGCTGGTGGGGGACTATTCGCGATAGATCGGGTCTGCACAGGCGGAGGATTTATGAACAAGCTTGTGCACGAGTAAGGGCCCGGATGGCGTGGGAAGTGTTGCTGGTGCTGAACATGAGTGAACTCCTTGTAGGTTGGAGTTCGTAGCCTAGAGAGCTGAAACCACAGCGTCTGTGAGACGTTTCCCAAAGACGTTGAGGAAAAATCAGTAGGTTCGCTGACGGAATCGGAGAGATATCAGGGGCAGGAAATTTGGCTGCATGGATCTGTAGGGCCGCATGGGCGGCCCGTTAAGCGATCAACCTCTTATCTCTCCACCTGCGGGCAGGCCACTCCTTTACGTAGCGCCTCAGTCAGCGCCTGACAGATTTCCAACGACTGCCAGGTAGCCCATGCCTTGTCCGCCAATGGGCGGGAGAGCATGTCGCAAAGCTGGGCGTTGGTTTCGAAGGCTGAGGTGATGGCTGCGGAGAGGTGGGCGAGGGCATCTTCGATATCGGCGTCCGGGCAGACGGCGAAGATGTGTGGGTGGGCTCCGGCGCAGGTGCCGAAATGGATGTTGGCGGTGGTGCGGCGTGGTGAGGTGGGTGGGTCTGGAACGCTCTTTTTCATCGTGTAGTCTCCGAAGGGATATGGAGCCGACACGCAACCGCTACCAAACGATTGGGTGGCGACCGTACGCAGGTTGGTAGACCGGACTTCGGAGCTCCGGCGCACCCGAAGGCGCCCAGCGTACAGCCGCCATGACACAGACCAGCCGGCAGAGAACCGGCTGAGTTGATGACGAATGCACGTCCGAAGGAATGAAGTCAGGCTACCAAACCCGAGTCGCCAAACCGCAGCGACCGGCGAAGACTAGGTAGCAATTCCCAGATGTGCAACGGCTGATCAGGCGGAAAAGTATGCTTGGGAAATTGCCTACATGAAAGTCGGATCTAGAGGAGGTTTTGTAGGATTTTGCAGTCGTTTTTGCTGGATCCTTGAGCAGAGGCTGTGAGGTAAATCGCGTGAGGATGGAGTTGATGTCTGAGCGCATGAAGGAGGGGTGGCAACTGCACACAGATTGGTAGACCGGCTCGGGCAAACCGGTGCACGCGGAGGGTGCCCTGTGTGCAGTTGCCATAACAACCTGGCAGGGGGAAAAGCATGCTCTGGAAACCCGCAGCAGGAAATCCGAGCGGGGCGAAGCTGGTGTAGGTAGATGCTGAGGGTTCTGTAGTAACTGCCGTGGTGGATTCCCTGTCGTATTCGCTGGCAAGCCAGCTCCCACAGGGCCCGCGCCGAGCACAGATACTGTGGCTGGCCCAGAACCCTGTGGGAGTCGGCTTGCCGACGATGAGGCCCGCAGTCACAACATCAATCTGCTTGCCTATCACCGCAGAAGCCCACGGTGACCGCGGCGTGCCTGGATTGCAGCGTGCTTATTTGATGGTGAAGAGCTGGGAGATCAGGCGCAGCGCTTTTTCACCTTTGGCTTCGTACAGCTCGTAGAGCGGGTCTTGGTTGGTGAGCTTGTGCAGGCGAAAGTGGTTGTAGAACGCCTGCCCTAGACGCTGCTGATCGAAGGCGCCCTGGTGCCAGAGCTGTTCGAATTCCTCATAGGCAGCACGTTCGATTTCCATCAACGACTCATTCATTCTTCGGCACTCGGAAAAGACCCATGGAGTTTGGGTGGGATTTGCGTTGAATTGACAGAAAAACCCACCTCGCCTAGTTTCAGCTCAATTTCCCCTGAATTGAGTTGAAGCCATGGCCAGGATCCAGAAACCCGTTCCCTTCCCGGATTTGCTGGCCAGACACGGTATCAACATCTTCGAGCAGATGAACCGTTTCAAGGCGGTCGATGAAAAAGGCCGCTACCTGCATTGGCACGAATTCATGCGCCGGGTCCCCAAGGGCATCGACAAGGAATGTGCCTGGGCCGCCGTCAAGATCGCCCGTACCAACGGGCAGCGGGACATTGGCCTGGATAGCGAGTGCGGCGATCCCTTCGTGCTGCATCTGACCGACTTCTGCCACAAGGTCATCCACGATATCGAGCAACTGAGCGCGCGCCTGGGCGCCGAGGTCAATCAGCCACCTCATCACAACAAGTACCTGGTCGACTCGCTGATGATGGAAGAAGCCATTTCCAGCGCCCAACTGGAGGGCGCCGCGACCACCCGCAAGGTCGCCAAGGAAATGCTGGTGAAGGAGCGGGCACCGCAAACTGATGACGAGCGCATGATCCTCAACAACTACCGGTTGATGAAGCATGCGATGCGCAACAAGGACCAGGCGCTGACGGTCGAGTTGATCTGCGAGCTTCATCTGCTGGCGACCGAGGGCATCAAGGACGAAGAGGTCAGTCCGGGCTGTCTGCGGGAAACCGATGACATCTTTGTCGGTGACCGGGATGGCGAGGCAGCGCACCAACCGCCACCGGCCCATCTGCTGCAGCAGCGACTTGAAAACCTCTGTGCATTCGCCAATACAGCCCATGACGGAAAGAACGGGCGATTGTTCATTCACCCGGTGGTCAAGGCGATCATTCTGCATTTCATGCTTGGCTACGAGCATCCCTTCGTCGATGGCAACGGCCGGACGGCGAGGGGGCTGTTCTATTGGTGCATGCTCAAGTCGGGGTATTGGGCGTTCGAATACATTTCCATCAGCGCGTTGCTCAAGGAAGCGCCCATGCAATATGGGGAATCCTATGTCTTCACCGAGACCGATGCGTTCGACCTGACTTATTTCGTGATCTACCAGCTACGGATCATCGAACGGGCCATGGCGGAGTTCATTGATTACGTCAGGGCGAAGCAATGGGAGTTTCATGAGTTGATGGCCTGGCTGGACACTTCCGGGGCCGGCGAGCGCTTGAACTACCGGCAGTTGCATCTGCTGAAGAAGATCGTCAGGGAACCGGGGCGGGTGTTCACGGCCAGGGAGTTGACCCATGACCACGACATCTCGGAAAACACGGCCAGGACCGATCTTGAAAAGCTGGTGGAGATGAAGGCCTTGGCCAGGAGCAAGGAGGGCAAGGTCTATTTGTATGTGGCGCGCAATGATGCGGTGGCCAACTTGCGCAAGGGCAAGGTCGATATCAGCAGTCTTGTAAAGCGGTAAGCGGACTCAAGCCCGCAGCCATTCTTCCCTGGTCAGCTCCCATATCTCTTTCAGCATCGGGCCAGAGACAAAATGCCCGTCCTCGGTGCCTACCAGGCGCATACCTTCACGCAGCGAGACGTTCCGCGAGGCCTCGTTGTGCACCGCCTTTGGCACCTGCATCACTGGCCGGCCCAAAGTCTCGAACCAATAGCCATTGATCACTTCGCAGGCTTCACGCATGTACCCCTGACCTTGCCAGCGTGGCGAAAGCCAGAAACCGCGGTTGTTTCCTGGCTGGTCGTAGAGGCTGATGCTGCCGATCCGTTGCTCCGGCTCCGAGGCCAGGCTGATCATCCAGTGCCATTCGCGGCCCTTGGCAATGGCGGGGAGGGCGATATCGCGCACATAGGTCAGGGCGCCGTCGTCGGGGTAGGGCCAGGGCACGCGGCTGTCGAGATAGCGGACGACTTCCCAATGCGGGAACAGCGCTTGAATGGCTGGGGCGTCGCTCAACTGGAGCGGAGTGAGCAGCAGGCGGGGTGTCTTGAGTACGGTAGGGCTTTGCATGGCGCAGGTCCTTTGCGAGGGCGTGGCTGAACGGGCACCAGTGTCGCAGCGCTGGAGCACGTATGTCGATGTGCGGTGTTCCTGGTTTTGGCGGGCTCGTCGGAATGCCGGGGCGAGGCTGGCAGGTGCATGACGGGAACCTTGCAGCGCTCTCAAGATCGAGCGCCGTCCACACGGCGCTTCGTGAGCAAGCTCGCTCCCACGTCTGTTGCAACGCGCCATGGCCTGTTGGATTTGAGTTGCCAGCCTTTGTCTCATGGCGATCCATCGTGGGGAGACTGTTGGGCTCGACGCGATACCGCGTCGTATGAACAAGGCGAGCAACCATGGCCTTACAGACATAGGTACGTTGCAACAAATGTGGGAGCTGGCTTGCCAGCGATGCGCCGTGCGGACGGCGCTTGATCTCAAGAGCACTGCAAGATTCAAGGCAAGCGCATGACAGCTTCACGGTTCAAGGATCGGTTCTTGACCGTAATCCATACCCCGCAAAGCGCACCTGCACCAACGCCACCCCACCCAGAATCAACCCCACCGCCACCCACGAACTCGCCGTCACCGGTTCCCCCAGCCAGGCCCCGATCAGTAGCGCCACCACCGGTGGGATATAGGTCACTGCCGAAGCCGCCAGCGCGCCGAACGCCGCGACGATCAGGTAATACGCCAGATACGCCGCCCCCGTGCCCAGCAGCCCCAGCCCGAACACCAGGCCCAGCCAGGCTCCGGTGTCGTCGAACACCGCGCCAATCCCCTGCAACGGCGTGACCACCAGCAACATCACCAGCGCCAACCCGATCTGATAGGTCACCAGCGCTACTGCCGGCAGTCCCAGCGGGCTGATAAAGCGCTTCGCATAGACAAACGAACAGCCCACGCTCAACGCCCCGAGAAATCATGTACAGCACCCCCAGCGGATCGATCGCGCCCTGCGCCGACCAGGGCCGCGCTACTAGCAGGATGCCGAGAAAGCCCAGGCCGACTCCCGCGACCTTCGACCCGCTGAGCGGCTCGCTGCGCAGGAACAGCCAGGCGCAGAGAAAGGTGAACAGCGGAATCGCCCCGCCGAGCATCCCGGCGATGCTGGTGTCCAGCAGCGCCGTGCCCTTGGCGAAGGCGAAATAGTAGAGCGCTGTGGCCAGCAACGACATCACCAGGAAGTGCGGGGCATGCCGCCAGTGCTCACGCCGCAGCGCGCCGCTGAGCAGGGCGTAGACCAGCACCGGCACGAAGCCGAACAGCACCCGCAGCAGGGTGATCTGCAAGGGCGAGATGTACTGGGCAGCGGACTTGACGAAGACGAAGTTGCTGCCCCAGATAACGCCGAGGAAGACGAAGGCGGCGATGGCAGGCTTTTTCATGACGGTGCCCTTGGCTTAGAGGGTGGTTTTTCTACTGGCCGGGGTTTCCATCGCGCAGTGCGGCGGGTAGCCTCGGAACCAGTTGTCCTTGATGCCAGCGCAGGCTAGCAAGCCTGCGGCGGATCCAGAGAGACAGCCAATCTTTCCCACGACAGTAGAAATCCCATCGCCATGTCAGCAGGCTTCCCCAGCTTACCCTCCCTCAACGCCCTGCGCATGTTCGAAGTGGTGGCGCGGCATCTGAACTTCCGCCTGGCCGCCGAGGAACTGGGCCTGACCCAGGCTGCCGTGGCCCAGCAGATCCGTGGCCTGGAGGCGAGCCTGGAGATTCGCCTGTTCGAGCGCCTGCCCCGTGGCCTCGGCTTGACCGACGCGGGTCGTGCCTACAGCGCCAGCATTCGCAGTGCCCTGGCGATGATCGACGAAGCGACCCGCCTGCTGCGCCCCGAGTCCTCCCACCTGACCGTCAGCGTGACCCCGACCTTCGCCTCCAAATGGCTGATCCCGCGCCTCGGCAGCTTTGCCGAGCGCAACCCGGACATCGACCTGCGCCTGCTGGCCACCGACCGGCTCTCGCACTTCCACACCGATGGCGTCGATATCGCCGTGCGCTACGGCCAGCCGCCTTTCGGTGGCGGGCTGAATGCCGAGTTGCTGATGGAGCAGCGGATCGTGGCGGTGGCCAGTCCGAGGTTACTGGCGGAGAAGGGGGCACCGGAGACCTTCGACACATTGCAGGGCTTTGTCGCACTGCACGACGCCCACCATTACTGGCCGCTGTTCGTTGCCGCGCTGTTCCCCGGTCATCTACCGCCAAGCGCCAGGAACCTGCGTTTCAACCAGACTTCCCTGGCTATCGAGGCGGCCATCGGCGGGCAGGGCATCGCGCTGGCCAGCCATGCCTTCGTCAAGGACGATATCGCCGCCGGGCGCCTGGTCCAGGTGTTCAGCCAGGACCTGCGCCTGGACAAGGCGTTCTACCTGGTCTGGCCACGCAAGGCGCAGCAGTCGCCGCTGCTGCAGGTGGTGAAGGAATGGCTGAAGGAACAGGCAGCCGATAGCTGAACTACTGGCTTGGCAAAGCGTTGCTGCCTCCCTTGCCTCTGAACCGGCTGCTAGGGTGTAGGGACTCGAAACATCAAGAGTCCGAATCCCAGGAGGCAACATGGCAGTCGAAAAAACAGCGATCATCACCGCCGCCGGCAGCGGCATGGGCGCGGCCACCGCGTGCAGGCTGGCGGCCGACGGTTACAAGGTCGGCATCCTGTCGTCGTCCGGCAAGGGCGAGGCGCTGGCGAACGAACTGGGCGGTGTCGGGGTGACCGGCAGCAACCAGTCGGTGGCCGACCTGCAACGCCTGGTGGATGCGGTGATGGAGAAATGGGGGCGGATCGATGTGCTGGTCAACAGCGCCGGTCATGGACCTCGTGCGCCGATCCTGGAGATCAGCGACGAGGACTGGCACAAGGGCATGGACACCTACCTGCTCAACGTGATCCGCCCGACCCGCCTGGTAGCGCCGATCATGCAGCGCCAGCAGGGCGGGGTGATCATCAATATCTCCACGGCCTGGGCGTTCGAGCCGGTGGACCTGTTCCCGACTTCGGCGGTGTTCCGTGCCGGGCTGGCGGCCTTTACCAAGATCTTCGCCGATACCTATGCCGGCGATAACCTGCGGATGAACAACGTGCTGCCGGGGTGGATCGACAGCCTGCCGTCGACCGACCAGCGTCGTGACAGCGTGCCGCTCAAGCGCTATGGCACCAGCGAGGAGATCGCCGCGACCATCGCGTTTCTGGCCAGCGAGGGTGCGGGGTATATCACCGGGCAGAATCTCAAGGTCGATGGTGGGGTGACTCGCAGTATTTGAGGGTGTTGCTACTGGCCTCATCGCTGGCAAGCCAGCTCCCACAAGGCCGGTGCATGCAGTACCTGTGGGAGCTGGCTTGCCAGCGATGAGCATGGGTATCTACACATCTTCCGGTTTACCCAAACCAACCATGCGACGCGGTCCGGGTAGGAGCTGCTTCAGCTGCGATGGACCGCGCCAGCGGTCCCAAAACCATCCCGCACGAGCCTTTGGCCAAGCCGTATCATGGATTCACAGTGCCTGGTCTGCCGCGTTTCTCCAGGCTCACTGCGTAGACAGGATTTGGGCCCGCTGCGCGGTCCATCGCAGCTAAAGCAGCTCCTACCTTGACCGCGTCGGCCTTCGCTCGAGATGTGTAGATACCCATGCAGCGATAAGGCCAGCAAGAACAACACATCCCAGCAGCATGGATGTCGAAGCTGATGGCTCCATCGTCGGCAACGCCGACTCCCACAAGGATTCCGATCGGTCGCAAGACCCAGGCCAGACGCGGAACCTGTGGGAGCTGGCGTTGCCAGCGATGAAGCCATTGAACCTAGTCGAGTGTCGCCTGCCAGCCAAAGCGATAGACCCTGGCCGGCGCTGTGTCCTGGCACTGCCCGTTATCGGCGTCGGCCCCGACCACATACCATTGCGCCCGCGAGGTATCCCCCAGCTTGCGCGCCTTGCCAGCGTCGAAGCAGCGGCCGAGCTCGGTTTCCGGCACCAGAGCGAAAGACCCCGGATGCTGGCGCATCCAGTACAGCGCATCCTCGCTGGTAGAGCGGCCAAAGCCGAAATGCACGATCGGCTGGCGAGCGAACAGCCAGTGCCCTTCGCGCCATCGCACCAGCGCCAGTTCGGCACCACCAGTAGCCTTTTCGGCTTCCACCATCAGGGTTTCATGCGGGTTGATGCCTTCCTTGAAGGGCTCGACCACCCCGCGCACGAACCACAGGCTGAACCACACCACCGTTACCACAACAAACACCCGACGCCAGGCCGGGCGCGCGAGGAACCAGCGCTTGAGTAGCCAGGGCAGCAGCGGTGCGATGGCCAGCACCAGCCCCGGCAGGGCCGGGAAGATATACAGCTTGCGCTTGCCGCTGCTGAGGCTGAAAAACAGCAGCACCAGCGCAACCCAGCCAAGCAGGACGAGGAAGCGCCCGTCGCGCTTGTGCAGTTGCCGGCGCCAGGCCGGGAGCATCCACGGCAGCACCAGTATCAGCGGCAGCCAGTACTTGGGAATGACCTCGCTGAAGAAGTACCAGAACGGCTCGCGATGGTCCCAGGCATTGGCATAGCGACTGGCGGTCTGGCGCAGGAGGATTTCCTTGAGATAGGCCAGCTCCGCCGCGCCGCCGCCATGGGCGATCGACAGCAGCAGCGGCAGCAGCCAGAACGCGCAGCCGCCGAGCACGCAGAGCAGGCCCAGACTCCAGCGCCAGCCCTGGCCCGGCATGACCGTCACCCCCGGCCAGCGCCGGCGCACGGCCCAGGCGTAGGGCAGCAGCATCAAGGCCGGGAGAAAACCCACGCCCTTGCTGATGATGCCCAGCCCCATCGCCGCGCAGCCCAGGTAGAACCAGCCCCAGGCCGGGCCGAGCAGCAGGTGGCGGATCAGTCCGTAGAAACCGAGGGCGACCCACAGGCAGAGGAAGCTGTCGATCTGCCCGGTGCGCAGGATGCTATAGCTCTGGTAGGTGGCGAGGAACAGCAGCGCAGCGATACGCCCGACGCGACGGTTCCACAGGCGCCCGCCAAGGTCGTGCAGCACGGCGGTGATGACTGCCGCCGACATCAGCCCCGGCAGGTACAGGGCGACCTTGGGCAATCCGGTCAGGGCGGTGAACAGGGCCACGGTCCACATGAACAGCGGCGGTTTGTCGCCATAGATCTCGCCGGCGCGGTGGGGAATGAACCAGTTGCCGTTCTGCAGCATTTCCAGGGCGACGCCGAGGAAGCGCTCTTCGTCGACGTTCATCGGCTGGCGCCAGCCGATTCCGGCGGCCATCAGCAGCACGGCCAGGGCGACCAGTGCCAGGCACTCGGTCCTTGCGCTTCTGAACATGGGTTATTCCTCCTGCGTCTTGTTGCGCGCGATCAATTGCAGGTTGCGCAGGTAGACCAGAAAACCGAAGGACTGGCCGATGATGAACACCGGGTCCTCGCGGTAGATGGCATAGGCCAGCAACAGGGCGCTGCCAAGCATGCTCAGGTACCAGAAACCCACCGGGATGATGCTGCGGCGCTTGAACTCGCTGTACAGCCATTGCAGGACGAAACGGCCGGTAAAGACCGCCTGGCCGGCGAAGCCGACGACCAGCCAGAGGGTTTCCCGGGTCATCCTTCAAGCTCCTGGGCCTGGCTGTTCAGGCGGGTGCGGCGGATCAGCCACCAGACCCCGAACAGATCGAGGATGCCGACCAGGGCGCGGTCGATATTGCCGTACTTGGACGTGCCGGCATGCCGCGGCCGGTGGTTGACCGGATGCACTTGCATGCGCCCGTTGTGACGCAGGATCAGGGCCGGGATATAGCGGTGCATATGGTCGAAGTAGGGCAGGCGCACGAAGGCCGCGCGTTCGATCAGCTTGAGGCCGCAGCCGGTGTCCGGGGTGGCGTCCTTGAGCAGGCGGCGGCGCAGGCCGTTGGCGAAACGCGAAGCCCAGCGCTTGCTCGCGGTATCGCGGCGGTTGACCCGGTGCCCGGCGACCAGTTGCAGGCCCGGGTTGGCGCGGACCAGGCCGAGCATGCCGGGAATATCCGCCGGATCGTTCTGGCCGTCGCCATCCAGGGTCGCCAGCCATTGCCCCCGGGCCGCCTGCGCGGCGTGCCAGAGCGAGGTGCTCTGGCCCAGGGAGCGCTCGTGGTGGAGGATGCGCAGTTGCTCGAAGCCTTGGGCCTTGAGGCGCTGCAGCACGGCCAGGGTCTGGTCGTCGCTGCCGTCGTCGACCACCAGCACTTCGTAGTGCTCGTGGGCCAGGGCGCTGCGGATCTCGCTGAGCAGCGACGGCAGGTTTTCGGCTTCGTTCTTCGCCGGAATCAATACCGAAAGTTCGATCATCGGGTCTACCTGAAGGCTTGTGAGGGGAGCTGGAGTCGGTAGAAATCGCGATACCAGCTGACGAACCGGCTGACGCCGTGTTCCAGGGAAATGCCTGGCGAGAAATCGATCCAGCGTGCCAGGGACGAGACATCCGCCCAGGTTTCCAGGACATCGCCTGGTTGCAGGGGCAGGTAATTGCGCCGGGCCTGGATGCCCAGTGCCTGCTCCAGGCAGCCGACGAAGTCCAATAGCCGCACCGGCTGGCCGCGGCCGATATTGAACAGTTGGCAGGGCGGCGTGCCGGCCTCGGCCTGTGGTGGCTTGAGGCGCAGGCGCAGCAGGCTTTCGACGATATCGTCGATATAGGTGAAGTCACGGGCCATCAGGCCGTGGTTGTAGATGTCGATGGGACGGCCGCTCAGCATCGCCTCGGTGAACTTGAACAGCGCCATGTCCGGGCGGCCCCAGGGGCCATAAACGGTAAAGAAGCGCAGGCCGGTGAGGGGCAGGCGGTACAGATGCGCGTAGCTGTGGGCCATCAGCTCGTTGGCCCGCTTGCTCGCGGCATACAGCGAAACCGGTTGCTCCACCGGATCCTCGACGGCAAACGGCAGCTTGGCGTTGGCGCCGTATACCGAACTGCTGGAGGCATAGACCAGATGACGCGGCGGATGCCGGCGGCAGGCTTCGAGGATATTGAGAAAACCGACCATGTTGGCCTGGGCGTACACCCCGGGATTGTCCAGGGAGTAGCGCACCCCGGCCTGGGCGGCCAGATGGAACACCTCGCTGAACTCGGACTGCTCGAACAGCGCCTGCACCTGCGTCGGCTCGGCGATCTCCACGGCCTGGAAGCGAAAGCCCGGCCATTGCGCCAGTTGTTGCAGGCGCGCCTGCTTGAGCTCGACGCTGTAATAGGGATTGAGGTTGTCGATACCGACCACCTCCAGGCCCGCTTGGCACAGGCGGCGGGCCAGATGGAAACCGATGAAACCGGCGGCGCCGGTGACGAGGACGGGCATTGGGCGAGGGCGATCCTTGGTGGGCGGGCTGAAAGAAAATGGCAGTTATTTGTTTAAGGTTTGTTAACGAAGCTGTAACGGTCGTGGCGTCTGTCGGGGCATAGGTATCTACACATCGGACCCTGTGGGAGCGGCTGTTAGCCGCGATCGGCGGCGAAGCCGTCGTAAAACCTGAGTCCCAAGTCTTTCTGACACACCGAGAGCACCGGTTTTATGGCCGCTTCGCGCCCAATCGCGGCTAACAGCCGCTCCCACAGGAGGCTGAGTCAACCTCGAAGCCATGGCACTCATACTCCCTGCAAAAGCGTGTCCGCCCGGCATCCGATCCACGGTGGTTGCCTTGGTAGCGTATCTGTATGTATAACCAGTGCTCGTTTCCCCTGGTAATGCCTGCCCGTGATCGCCGATTCCCGTAACGACCCCTTCTACTACCTGCACAACTTCCGCCAGGTGCTGGACTGGCTGCACCTGCGCTACGGCGATCTGCTGGACGCCGGGGAGCGCGACTTCATCGAAGGCTTCGTGCGCCTGCCCCAGCCCAGCCAGGCCCTGCTGGTGCGCATGGTGATGCGCAAGGGCGTGCTGTTCCGCGCGCGTCGGCTGGATTACGCCGAGATCGGTCCGACGGTGCAGGCCATGGCGCCGCTGCTGGAGTTGGGTTGGGTCGATGCCGAGGCACCACTGGCCCTCGACGAGCTGTTCCAGTTGCTGCTCAAGGACGAGATCGGCCGGTGTTTCGCCGCCCACCTGAGCCGCCCGAAAGCTGCCAAGCACGAGCTGTTCGAACAACTGAGCGCGCACTTTGCCGAGCCGCGGCCGCTGCGCGAGTGGTGGCCGGAGTGCGTCGAGCCGATCTACGCCCTGCGTCAGCAGGCGGTCTGTGATCGGCTGCGCCTGCTGTTTTTCGGCAACCTGTACCAGGACTGGTCGGAATTCGTCCTCGCCGACCTCGGCCTGCTGCGCTATGAGCAGGTGCCGTTCAGCGCCGACTCGCGCGCCTTGCGCGAGCGCGGCGATATCGAGTTGTGCCTGGCCCTGCATGCCTGCGCCGAGCAACTGGAGGGCGAAGTCGATATCGATCTGCTGCTGGCCCGCCTCGACGGCCTGGACAGCGACAACCCCTGGCTGCAACGGCGTCGGGCCAAGTTGCTCTATCAGCTCGCCTACCTGTGCGAGCGGGGCGGCGACTGGGACCGGGCGCTGGCGATCTACACCAACTGCTGCCACCCCCAGGCCCGCGAGCGGCATATCCGCGTGCTAGAGCACAGCGGCCAGTACCAGCAGGCCCTCGATCTCGCCATGCAGGCCGCCGGAAATCCCGGCAACGCCGCCGAAGCCCAGGCGCTGGGGCGCATCGTCCCGCGTCTGCAACGCAAGCTCGGCGGCCCGCCGCAGCCACGACGCAAGGCCCAGGCCATCAGCCGGCTCGACCTGGCGCTGCCGGTCGAATGGTCCGCTCTCGGCGTCGAGCGTGCGGTGGCTGAGCATTTCGCCCTGCCGCAGGCCCCGGTGCACTACGTCGAGAACACCCTGTTCAACAGCCTGTTCGGCCTGCTCTGCTGGCCGGCGATCTTCGCGCCCTTGCCCGGCGCCTTCTTCCACCCGTTCCAGAGCGGCCCGCAGGACCTGCTGGACGCCGGCTTCCATGGTCGCCGCAGCGAACTGTTCGCCGACTGCCTGGGGCAACTGGACGATGGCCGCTACCGCCAGACCCTGCGCGATACCTATGCCGCCAAGCATGGCCTGCAATCGCCCTTCGTTTATTGGGACCTGCTCAGCCCGGAGTTGCTGGAGCTGGCCATCGACTGCCTGCCGGCGGCGCATCTGAAGCAGTGTTTCCTGCGCCTGCTGGAGGATATCCAGGCCAACCGTGCCGGCATGCCTGACCTGATCCAGTTCTGGCCCGAAGAAAAACGCTACCGGATGATCGAAGTGAAAGGGCCGGGGGACCGCCTGCAGGACAACCAGCTGCGTTGGCTCGACTTCTGCGGCACCCACGGCCTGCCGGTGGATGTCTGCCATGTGCAATGGGCCGAGGCATGAGCTACAAGGTCGCGGTGCGCAGCCTCTGCGAGTTCACCGCCAAGGTCGGCGACCTCGACCTGCGCTTTACCCCGTCGCCGACCGCCCAGGAGGGTATCGCCGGGCACCGCCGGGTGGTGGCGCGGCGGGGCGAGGGCTATGAGGCCGAAGTGGCTCTCAGCGGGCGCTTCGGCGAGCTGGAGGTGCGTGGCCGCGCCGATGGCTACCGGCCCGCGAGCAACTGCCTGGAAGAGATCAAGACCCACCGCGGTGACCTGGCCAGCCAGCCGGACAATCACCGGCAACTGCACTGGGCCCAGGCCCGGGTCTACGGCTGGCTGCTGTGCCAGCAGCGCGGGCTGGCCGAGATCAACCTGGCGCTGGTCTACCTCGATGTCGACAGCGAGGAGGAAACCCGTTTCGAATGCACGGCCAGCGCGGCCGAGCTGGAGGCGTTCTTCGTCGAGCAGTGCCAATGCTTCATGCAGTGGGCCGAGGCCCAGGCGCACAGGCTGGCCCAGCGCGACGCCGGCCTGGCTGACCTTGGCTTTCCCTGGCCGTCCTTTCGCAAGGGCCAGCGCGAACTGGCGGAAACCGTGTACAAGGCGGTCAGTACCGGGCGCTGCCTGATGGCCCAGGCCACCACCGGCATCGGCAAGACCCTCGGCACCCTGTTTCCCTTGCTCAAGGCCATGGCCCGGCAGCCGCTGGACAAGATCCTGTTCCTCACCGCCAAGACGCCGGGACGCGGCCTGGCCCTCGATGCCTTGCGCCAGGTCATGCAGACCCGCCCGGAGCTGGCCCTGCACAGCCTGGAACTGGTCGCCCGCGACAAGGCCTGCGAATACCCCGGCACCGCCTGTCATGGCGAGGCCTGTCCCTTGGCCAAGGGTTTCTACGACCGCCTGCCGGCCGCCCGGGCCGCAGCGATGCAGGTGCCGCTGCTGGACAAGGCCCGGGTTCGCGAACTGGCCCTGGCCCATCAGGTCTGTCCCTATTACCTGGCCCAGGAGCTGGCGCGCTGGGTCGATGTGCTGGTGGCTGACTACAACTACTACTTCGACCAGAACGCCTTGCTCTTCGCCCTGGCCCAGGCCGATCAATGGCGCCTGGCCGTGGCGGTGGACGAGGCGCACAACCTGGTGGAGCGGGCGCGGCAGATGTACAGCGCCAGCCTCGACCAGTTTCACCTGCAGGCCCTGCGCCGCCAGCCGCCGGCGGGCATGGCCAGTGCCTTGCAAGGGCTGAATCGGGAGTGGAACCGGCTGTACAAGGAGCAGGTCGCGCCGTACCAGGCCAGCAATGAACTGCCGGCGGCCTTTATCAAGGCGCTGTTGCGGGTGGTCGGCCTGATTCAGGAGCTGATGAACCGTACCCCGCAGGCGGTGGATCCGGCCTTGTTGCAGTTCTTTTTCCAGGCCTTGCAGTTCGTCCGCCTGGGCGAGGTGTTCGACGAGCATTTCCTCTTCGATATCAGCCTGCGCGGGGCAGGGCGCAAGCGCCTGGCGACCCTGTGCCTGCGCAATGTGGTGCCGGCCCCGCTGGTCGGTCCGCGCATGGCGGCGGCGCGCAGCGTCACGCTGTTTTCCGCGACCCTCAATCCACGGCACTTTTATGCCGACCTGCTGGGCATGCCCGCCGACACCGCCTGGCTGGAGGTGCAGTCGCCCTTTGTCGCCGAGCAATTGCGGGTGCGTATCGTCAGCGAGGTATCCACGCGTTTCCAGCATCGCCATGCATCCCTGGAGCCCATCGTCGAACTGATCGCCGCGCAGTATCGCCGGCAGCCGGGCAACTACCTGGCGTTCTTCAGCAGCTTCGACTACCTGCAACAGGTGTCCGCGCTGCTGACCGAGCGTTATCCGGCGATTGACCAATGGGTGCAGTCGGCGGGCATGGACGAGGCGCAGCGCGAAGCGTTTCTCGCGCGCTTCGTCGAGGACGGCCAGGGCGTCGGTTTCGCCGTACTGGGCGGGGCCTTCGCCGAAGGGGTGGACTTGCCGGGCAGCCGCCTGATCGGCGCCTTTATCGCCACGCTCGGGTTGCCCCAGGTCAATCCGGTCAACGAACAGCTCAAGCAGCGCATGGGCGCCTTGTTCAGTGCCGGCTTCGACTACACCTACCTCTATCCCGGCGTGCGCAAGGTGATCCAGGCGGCAGGTCGGGTCATCCGCGGAACCGAGGATCGCGGCACGGTGCTGCTGATCGACGACCGCTTCGCCGAAGCCCGTGTGCGCCGTATGTTTCCTTCCTGGTGGGCGCCAGAAATCAATTAATCGGACGCAGGAATTTTCCACATCGCCAGACAGTCCAAGTGCCAGTAAACTGTCGTGTTTTCATCACCTGATATTCCATTCTTGAGGTTTTGCATGAAGCTCAGTCCTCTGGCGGGCAAGCCGGCCCCGGCCGCCATCCTGGTCGATATCCCGCGCCTGTTGACCGCCTACTACACCGGCCAGCCGGATGCTGCGGTCGCGACCCAACGCGTCGCCTTCGGTACCTCCGGTCATCGCGGCAGTTCCCTGGACCTGAGTTTCAACGAGCACCACGTCCTCGCCATCAGCCAGGCCATCTGCCTGTATCGCCAGGCCCAGGGCATCGACGGTCCGCTGTACATCGGCGCCGACACCCACGCCCTGTCGACCCCGGCCCTGGCCAGCGCCCTGGAAGTGCTGGCGGCCAACGGCGTCGAAGTGATGCTGTCGAAGGACGACGAGTACACCCCGACCCCGGCTGTGTCCCACGCCATCCTCTGCCATAACCGTGGCCGCAGCAGCGGCCTGGCCGACGGTATCGTCATCACTCCGTCGCACAACCCGCCACAAAGCGGTGGCTTCAAGTACAACCCGCCCAATGGCGGCCCGGCCGACAGCCATGTGACCAAGTGGATCGAAGCCAAGGCCAACGAACTGCTGGGCGAAGGCCTCAAGGGCGTCAAGCGCATGCCCTACGAGCAGGCGCTCAAGGCTTCCACCACGCACCGCCATGACTATGTTTCGACCTACGTCGCCGACCTGGTCAATGTCATCGACTTCGACGTGATTCGCAGCGCCAACCTGCGCCTGGGCGTGGATCCGCTGGGCGGCGCCGGGGTGCGCTACTGGTCGGCCATTGCCGAGCACTACAAGCTCAACCTGGAAGTGGTCAACGACGCGGTCGACCCGACCTTCCGCTTCATGTCGGTGGACTGGGACGGCCAGATCCGCATGGACCCGTCCTCTCCTTACGCCATGCAGGGCCTGATCGGCCTGCGCGAGCGCTTCGACGTGGCCTTCGCCTGCGACCCCGACCATGACCGCCATGGCATCGTCACCCCGTCCGGGCTGCTGGCGCCGAACAACTATCTGGCGGTGGCCATCGACTACCTGTTCCAGAACCGTCCGCAATGGCGCGCCGATGCCGCCGTGGGCAAGACCGTGGTCAGCAGCGGCCTGATCGACCGCGTTACCGCGCGCCTGGGCCGTCGCCTGTACGAAGTGCCGGTGGGCTTCAAGTTCTTCGCCGACGGCCTGTTCGACGGCTCCCTGGGCTTTGGCGGCGAGGAGAGCGCTGGCGCGTCCTTCCTGCGTCTGGACGGCAGCGTTTGGGCCACCGACAAGGACGGCCTGATCCCGGCCTTGCTGGCCGCTGAAATGACTGCCCGCACCGGACGCAATCCGGCGCAGGCTTATGAAGCGCTGACCGCCGAGCTGGGCGAGCCGTTTGCCACCCGCGTCGAGGCCAAGGCCAACCCGCAGCAGAAGGCCCTGCTCAGCAAGCTGGCACCGGAGCAGGTGAAATCCACCGAACTGGCCGGCGAGCCGATCCAGCAGATCCTCAGCCACGCGCCGGGCAACGACCAGGCCATTGGCGGCCTCAAGGTCATGACCGCCAACGGCTGGTTCGCCGCGCGGCCGTCGGGCACCGAGGACATCTACAAGATCTACGCCGAGAGCTTTATCGACGATGCGCACCTGCAGCGTCTGGTGGCTGAGGCGCAGGAACTGGTGGACAAGGCGATCGCCTGATCGCCGGAGCCCTTGTGGGAGTCCGCCCAGCCTTTCAGGCTGCGCTGTCGCGCAGAGCACAGGTCTAAGAGCGGCGCGGACCCTGTGGGAGCGGGTTTACCCGCGATGGCGTCGGTGATCCGACCATCGTAATCGCGGGTAAACCCGCTCCCACAGAGATTGCATGCAAATTCTCCAGTCTCTTGGCTAATTCCCTGATTTTCCAGACAATCGCCACTGTCCCATCGCCCCCGAATGGGGTAAAACTTCCGGCTTATGTGATTTTCCAGCCGGAGTCGGTGTGTCAGACAAGCTTCCCCCGCAACCCCAGGACCTTACCCCGCCCGCCCAGCTTCCATGGCTCAGGCGCCTGACCGCGCGCCTGCTCGGTCGCGGCTTGAACCGCCTGCGCGCGCAGCATCGGGACTCCTGGTTCCTCGGTCATGCCACCGGCCAGCGCACCGGCCATGCCGAGGGCCTGCGCGAGGGTTTCGATGAGGGGCATGCCGTCGGCTACGAGGCTGGCCGCCAGATTCTGGTGATCCGCGATACCCGCGCCGAGGAACACGCCGTACCTGGCGTCGACGACAGCCTGTTCGACGACTGGCGCCTGCCGCTGACGGCGGAACTGAAGAAGCGCTTCAAGGCCGATGTCGCCCAGTACCTGCCGGCCCATGCCCAGCCCAGCGCGGCGCAGTGGAAGATGATCTTCAGCGAGACCCCGTCCACCTGCGTGATCGCCGGCGCCGGGGCGGGCAAGTCGACGTCGCTGGTGCTGCGCATCCTGCTGTTGCGCCATTACCTCGGCTTCGAGCTGGACGCCATGACCGTGGTGACCTTCACCCGCGAGTCGCGCAAGGACTTCATCGCTCGCCTGTTGCAGGTGTTCGGCCAGTGGCAGGTGCCCCTCAGCCCGGTGCAGGCGCGGGAGCTGGTGCGTACCTTCCATTCGCGGATCCTGCCGCTGGTGCGCAGCCTGCCGGGGTTCAGCCAGGTGCGTGCCTTCGAGACCCTCGGCAGCGAACTGCCGGCCGGTGCCGAGGCGGATGCCGAGAGCAATCCGTTCGACCTGCGCCTCAACGATGCCCAGCGCCAGCAGCTCAACCTCTGTTACCGCGACCTGCTGCGGGCCAGCCCGCGCTTTGCCGAGCTGATCGCCGGCCTGCGCCGCGAGGCGGTGCAGCTCAAGGCCCTGGAGAAGGATCACCCGGACGTGCAGAAGCGCGTTGCCGTGACCCAGTTGTCCGCCAGTCGCGACGAGGAACTGTGCGACACCATCGAGGACCTCTGGTTCAGGGCCGGGGCCTGGCCGATCAAGGGCATCGAACCGAGCCGCGAGACCGTCGAGATCAACGGTAGCCGCTTCCATTTCCACGGCCATATCGCCGAGCTGGATGCCTGGGTGGTGCTCGGCTTCGATCCCGGTGAAAACCAGCAATACAAGCGCCCCGGAGCCAAGCTGCCGGTGTGGGCGGAGTGGGTGATCAAGCGCACCCTGTTTCAAGCTTTCTGCTCCAAGCCTGTGATCTGGCTGGAAAATTATGCTTCGGCACGGCGGCTGATCGCATCGCTGGCTGGGGATGCGGTGGCTGGTCCGGGCTTCGACTACAAGGTCAAGGGTGAACTGGCCGCCGTGCCGCTGCTGGATGCCTTTGTCACGGCGGCGGGTTTTATCGAGAACCTCGGGCTGGATGTCAGCGTTGCGGTGAAGGGCATGAGCTTCCCGCAGGGTGACAACGATGCGCTGTTCTTCGAGGCCCTGAGCCTGTACTGGAAAGCCCTGGAGGAGCATCTGCTCGACCAGTCGCCGCCGGTGATGACCTACAACCGCATGTTCGCCCTGTTCGGCGAGAACAACCCGGAGAACCTGCGTCTGCTGCCCGACCCGCTGCTGCGGCCGCTGGCGCACCTGATGATCGACGAGTTCCAGGATGTCTCGCCGCAGATCGTCTCGTGGATCCGCGCCAGCCTGCGCGAGATCCGCCGGCGCGGCTCGGACATGCACATCGGTCGTGCGGCGCAGCACTCCTCGCTGCTCTGCGTGGGTGATGACTGGCAATCGATCTATGGCTGGCGCGGCAGCTCGCCGAAGTACTTCATGGAGTTCGGCAAGGCCTTTGTCGCGCCTTCGAACACCCGGGTGATGCTCACCGACAACTACCGCAGCCATCAGCACATCATCGATGCGGCGGAGCATATCGTCAGGTCGGCGCCGTCGATTGCCGGCAAGAAGGCCAAGGCCGTAGGACCGGTGGCTGAGGAGCGCTGGCCGGTGCAGGTGCAGGAGCGCGACGAGACGGCCTTGGCGCAGCAGGTGATCGAGCACTACAACCGGGGTGACTCGGTCATGATCCTGTTTCGAAAAAGTATCGATAAGCAGATGATTTCAAAAGAAATTCAATCGATAGTTAATGTTGATTCGAGCTTGCCTCACGGTCAGCGCCGGCTGAAGCAGCTGACCTATCACAGCGCCAAGGGCTTGCAGGCGGATGCGGTGTTCATGCTCGGCGATTGCCAGTACGTGACCCGCTCGCCGTACAAGAACCAGGTGTATCGCCTGGCCGGACTGGGCAAGGATGGAGATCCGGAGGCGTTCGATACGGCGCAGAAGGAGGAGGTACTGCGGTTGGCCTATGTGGCGATCACCCGGGCGGTGCGTTATTGCTATTGGCATGTGGAGTTGCCGGGTGGTGAGCAGGCGGCGCTGCCGAGGGCTTCGCAGCAGGTGGATGGGAAGAAGGCGTTCTTCGAGGATTTGCGGGGGCAGTGAGGGCCTCATCGCCGACAACGCCGGCTCCCACAGGTTGCGCGTGCACCGCCGATCCTTGTGGGAGCCGGCGTTGCCGGCGATAGGGCCCTCAAGGTTTCACAGCCAGTAAGTGACTGCCCACCAGCCCAATCCACCCATGACCACGGTGTAAGGCAATGCCATCCACACCATCCGCCCATAGGACAGCCGCACCAGCGGCGCGATCGCCGAAGTCAGCAGGAACAGGAACGCCGCCTGGCCATTGGGCGTCGCCACGCTCGGCAGGTTGGTGCCGGTATTGATCGCCACCGCCAGGGTTTCGAAATGCTCGCGGCTCATGGCGCCATTGAGGAACGCCTGCTTCACCTCGGTGATGTAGATGGTGGCGACGAACACGTTGTCGCTGATCGCCGAGAGCAGGCCGTTGGCGATGAACAGCATCCCCGGCTGTTGTTCCGCCGGCAGCGCCAGCACCCACTGGATCAGCGGGGTGAACAGCTGCTGCTGGTGGATCACCGCAACCACGGCGAAGAACACCACCAGCAGCGAAGTGAACGGCATGGCGTCCTGGAAGGCGCGGCCCAGGCGGTGTTCGTCAGTGATGCCGGTGAAGGAGGTGATCAGCACGATCACCAGCAGGCCGATCAGGCCGACCTCGGCCACATGCAGTCCCAGGCAGACGATCAGGATCAGCGCGGCGATGCCCTGCACCAGCAGGTTGGCGCGCTGCTGCGGGGTGCGCTGGGCGTCGTCCTCGGCGGCGTAGGCGGCCAGAACCTGGCGCACGTTGTCCGGCAGCAGGGTGCCGTAGCCGAACCAGCGCAGTTTCTCCAGCAGTACGCAGGTGACCAGGCCGGCCACCAGCACCGGCAGCGATACCGGGGCGACCTTGAAGAAGAAGTCCTGGAAGTGCCAGCCCATCTCATGGCCGATCAGCAGGTTCTGCGGCTCGCCGACCAGGGTGCAGACACCGCCCAGCGCGGTACCCACCGCACCATGCATCAGCAGGCTGCGCAGGAAGGCGCGGAAGTGGTTGAGGTCCTCGCGGGCCAGCTCGGGAAGCTGGTGGTCGATGTCGATCTGCGCCTCGCCGCGTGGATCGCTACCGGAGGCGACACGGTGGTAGACCCCGTAGAAGCCCACTGCCGCGCTGATGATCACCGCCGTCACGGTCAGCGCATCGAGGAAGGCCGAAAGGAAAGCTGAGAGAAAGCAGAAAGCCAGCGATAACAGCGCCTTGGAGCGTATTCCCAACAAGATGCGCGAGAAGGAAAACAGCAGCAGATCCTTCATGAAGTAGATCCCGGCGACCATGAACATCAACAGCAGGATCACCGGGAAGTTGTGCTGCAGCTCTTCATAAAGTGCTTGAGGTGTGGTCATCCCCAGCAGCAGTGCCTCCACCAGCAGCAGGCCGCCGGGCATCAGCGGGTAGCACTTGAGGGCCATGCCGAGGAAGAAGATGAATTGCACCACCAGTACCCAGCCGGTGACCACCGGGCCGAGGGTCGCCAACAGCAGTGGATTGAGTAGCAGGAACAGGCAGACCGTGGCCTTGTACCAGCGCGGCGACTGACCAAGGAAGTTGTGGACCAGCGCACCGGGCAGAGAGCGGGGCATGAAATGTTTCCTAATGATTCAAAGACCTGCGCACGGTGCCGCAAGTGCCAGGCAAGATCAACTGTGCCAGTCCCGCTTTTGGCACAAGCGCGGTGCAGGGGTTGCGATATAGTCCGAAGCTTCCTACATCCGCCGCTCAAGGAGTGTCGCCGTGACCGACTACACCGCGTTCAAGGTCGAGCTGTCGAACCATATCGCCCACGTCCAGATCAACCGCCCGGACAAGATCAACGCCATGAACGCCGCGTTCTGGCGCGAGATCGTCGAGATCTTCCAGTGGATCGACGACACCGACGAGGCGCGGGTGGTGGTGATCAGCGGTGCCGGCAAGCACTTCTCCTCGGGCATCGACCTGATGATGCTGGCCTCGCTGGCCAGCGAGCTGGGCAAGGACGTCGGCCGCAATGCCCGCCTGCTGCGGCGCAAGATCCTTGAGATGCAGGCCTCGTTCAATGCCGTGGACAACTGCCGCAAGCCGGTGCTGGCGGCAATCCAGGGCTACTGCATCGGCGGTGCCATCGACCTGATCGCCGCCTGCGACATGCGCTACGCGGCCGCCGATGCGCAATTCTCGATCAAGGAAATCGACATGGGCATGGCCGCCGATGTCGGCACATTGCAACGTCTGCCGCGTATCATCGGCGACGGCCTGCTGCGGGAACTGGCCTATACCGGTCGCACCATCGGCGCCGACGAGGCGCAGCGCATCGGCCTGGTCAATCGCAGCTACGAGGATCACGCCGCGCTGCTCGACGGAGTCTTTGCCATCGCGGCCGAAATTGCGGGAAAATCCCCGATTGCCGTGGCCGGCACCAAGGAGATGCTCAGCTACATGCGCGATCACCGCATCGACGACGGGCTCGAGTACATCGCCACCTGGAACGCCGCCATGCTGCAATCCAACGATCTGCGGGTAGCCGTGGCTGCCCATATGAGCAAACAGAAGCCGGAGTTCGCCGACTGATCGCGACGGCGCTCCGCCAAGGTCAAGGAACAGAAGATGTCAGCGCGCTGGACCACTGCGGTACTGGATACGAATGTCGGCGGCGGCCTTGCGGTCGTGCGCAGCAGCGAAGGCTTCATGCTGGACGCCAATGGCGCGCTGTTCCCCCGCGACTGGTTCAAGCGCCAGGAGCCGGATATCCGCTTCGAGCACGGCATCGGCCATTACGATGGCCAGCCGGTCTACCTGATTGAACTGCACGGCACCCAGGCGCTGCCTGGCTGCCGTTGGCAGGGGTTGCGTCAGTTCATGCTGGAGGGGGATTTCGATACCTACACCATCCTCGGCTACGCCGCGCAGATCTCCACCTGGGCCCGCGAGCATCGCTTCTGCGGCAGTTGCGGCCAGGCCATGAGCCAGATCCCGCGCGAGCGGGCGATGTACTGCGCGCCGTGCGACCTGCGCAGCTACCCGCGCATCTCGCCAAGCATGATCGTGCTGATCACCCGTGGCGACGAGATTCTCCTGGCCCGTTCGCCACGTTTCGTCACCGGGGTCTACAGCACCCTGGCCGGCTTTGCCGAGCCGGGGGAGTCGGCGGAAGACTGCCTGGTTCGCGAAGTGCGCGAGGAGGTGGCGCTGGAGGTGCAGAACATCCAGTACGTCGGCAGCCAGTGCTGGCCGTTCCCGCATTCGATGATGCTGGGCTTCCATGCCGAGTACGCGGGCGGCGAAATCGTCATGCAGCCGGACGAGATCGAGGATGCCCAGTGGTTCCGCGTCGACGCCTTGCCGCCGCTGCCCGCCGGACGCTCCATCGCCCGCTACCTGATCGATCTGTATGTGGCGCGTCGCCTAGGCCTGGCCGAACCAGTGCTGCCACGCTAGGCGCACGGTCAGCGCCAGAACCACGGTGATGAACACCGGGCGAATGAACTTCGAACCGCCGCTGATGGCGGTTCGGGCGCCGAAGAAGGCGCCAACCATCAACGATGAACCCATCGCCAGGCCTACGGCCCAATCCACCTGTCCCGAGAAGATGAACACCGTCAGCGCCGCCGCGTTGCTGACGAAGTTCATGCTGCGCGCCACGCCGCTGGCCTTGACCAGGTCGATGGGGTAGATCAGCAGGGTGCTGACGGTCCAGAAGGCGCCGGTACCGGGGCCGGCCACGCCGTCGTAGAAGCCCAGGGTGAAGCCCTGGGGGAACTGCCACTTCTTCTTGATCGGCACATTGGCGTCCAGCGGTGCCTTGGGCGTGCCGCCGAACAGCAGGTAGACGCCGCAGGCGAAGACGATCACCGGCAGCATCTTGTTCAGCCATTCGGCTGGCAAGTAATGGGCAATCACCGCACCAAGCAGGGCGCCGATCAGGGTGCCGAGCAGTGCGTGCTTCCACTGCGCCGGATGGAACAGCTTGCGTCGGTAATAGGTAAAGCCGGCGGTGGCCGAGCCGAATGTGGAGCTGAGCTTGTTGGTGCCCAGGACCAGGTGCGGTGGCATGCCGGCGGTGAGCAGGGCGGGCGTGGTCAGCAGGCCGCCACCGCCAGCGATGGCATCGATGAAACCGGCGACAAAGGCGACCAGGGCGAGAATGGCAAGGGTGGTGAGGTCAACGCTGAGTTCGAAAGGCATGGGGATTTCTTGTGCGACAGAGGCTGGCGAGAAGGGCTCGCCGGAAGGGCGCTATGGTACGCCTGTCGCCGGAGTTTGTGTGGTTCTTCAAGGCCGGCAAACTGGTCCCAACCCTTGAACCGGCTTGCCGACGATGAGGCCATTAGCAGCGCAACACATCCCGCCTCAGGTCGCCACCCGCGACGTCGATCCGATCACCGCTTCCAGCACACTGAAATCGATCCATTCCCGCACATCGAAATGCCGCGGGATGAACTGCCAGCGGTAGAGAAAATCGGTGAAGTCCTGCAGGGCGCCGATCGAGCGGCTGTCGAGGGTGGTGCGCAGGCGCCGGTGGGCGTCCTCGCCGTAGGCCGCTGCCACCCAATACTCGCTGGTGTTCAGCTCGCGGGCCAGGTAGCGCCGGGTTTCGTCGGGGTTGGCCCAGGCCCATTGCTCGGTGCGCAGCAGCACGTCGACGATGCGCTTGCAGGCGCCGAAGTGGTGGTTGAGCAGGTGGGTATCCACGGTCAGGGTGCGCGGCGTGCCGTTGTTGGCGCGGATCAGCGGGTCCGGGTGCGAGCCGGTGTCGATCACCACGTGCAGGCCCAGCTCGTAGGCCAGTTGCAAGGCCGTGGCGCCCTTGAGGAAGATCGCGTCGATGTCGCCGCGCAGCAGGCCTATCAGTTCGTTGTTGCGCCGGCTGATGCGTGCGCCGCTGAGGTAGACGGCAGCACCGTGCACATGGGTGACCTGCTCGTCGCTGTGGGTGCCGCCGTAGGGGTAGTCCACCAGTTCCACGTCGGCGACGTTCAGGCCTTCGAGGCGCAGGGCGTTTTCCAGGCCGCGCAGGGCCTGGGCGCGGGTGAAGTCGATCTGCACGTTGGCCCATTTCGGCAGGCCGAAGCGGCGGTTCTTCAGGTCGCGCACGGTCTTCACGCCGCTCTCGGCGGTGGTCAGGATCAACTGCACTTCATCTGCCCAGCTCAGACCCAGCACCCGGGTCTCGACCCCGGCCGAGTAGGCCCAGATCGCCGGGATATTGCCGCCATGGCGCACCGAGTTGGGCAGGTGGTGGTCGTAGTGGGCTTCACGCACTTCCCGTTCGCTGGACTCGCGCAGTGACTGGATCGAGGTGCCCAGCGGGGCGAAGGCTTCGGCCAGGCGCCCGGTCTGCACGGCGATGCCGAGGCCGGTGGGCACCGGGCTGTGGGTGTACCAGAGGGTGTCGAGGGGTTGGCTCATGGGGGAATCCGGTCCTTGAATTCAGGCGCTGGCCTTCAGCGCGGGTGCAGGTGGCTGACGCAGCAGCGGCAGGACTTCCTGGCCGATGCGCAGGGCTTCTTCCAGGTGCGGGTTGCCGGCGAGGATGAAGGTGGAGAAGCCGGCTTCGCGGTATTCGGCCAGGCGCTCGGCGATGTTCTGGTGGCTGCCGACCAGGCCCACGGTCGGGCCGGGCTTGGCCTTGGCGAAACCGGCCCAGAGGTTGGGGGCGAGGGTCAGTGCGTCGAAATCCTGGATGTTTTGGTGGTAAGCGGTCTGCCGCGCGCCGCCGACCGAGTCGCTGGCCCGGGTAAAGGCGCTGGACACCGCGCTCGGCTTGCCTTCCAGGCGCTCGAACTGGCGCCGCAGGTCGCGCCAGGCGGCCTCTTCGGTTTCCCGGGCGAACAGGTCGACGCGCAGGCCGAAGCGCACTGTGCGTCCCTCTTTGTCGGCCAGTTCGCGGACCCGCTCGATATGCGGCTTGAGCTTGTCCACCGGCTCGGCCCAGTTCAGGTAGACATCGGCATGCCGCGCGGCCACGTCCAGGGCCGGGTCGGAAAACCCGGAGAAGTACACCGCCGGTTTGCGCTCACTGCCCAGGCCCGGCGGCAGGCTGCCGTTCTCCAGGCGGTAGATGTCGCCGTCGTAGCTGAAGCGCTCGTTGCGCCACAGGCCGTCGATGATGTCGAGGAATTCGCCGGTGCGCCGGTAGCGCTGGTCGTGTTCGAGGAAATCGCCCTGAGCGCGCTGGCTGGCCGGGTTGCCGCCGGTGATGATGTTCCAGTCCAGGCGGCCGTGGCTCAGGTGCTGGAGGATCGCCGCCTGCTGCGCGGCGTAGGCGGGCAGGGTCCAGGTGGCCTGGAAGGCGACCAGGAAACGCAGGCGCCGGGTTTCCCGGGCCAGGGCGGCGGCGACGATCCATGGCTCCGGGCCGGTGGGCAGCAGGGCCCCTTCGAAGCCGGCCAGCTCGGCGGCCTTGGCCACCTGGGCGATGTAGTCGATGTAGGTGAAGCCATCGGGGCTGCCGTCGGCCAGCAGGCCCGGGGCGATATGCCCGTGCTGCTGGGCGAAGCTGCCGCGGTTGTGCTTGTCGGTGGTCAGTTGCGGGCCGTCGGTGCCCAGGGGCAGACGCCAGAAGAATTCGGTGGTCATGGTGGGTCCTTTGGTCAGTTGGAAGGGTTGGTGCAACCTGTGTGCCACGGTGTTCTCTCGGACCTCATCGCTGGCAACGCCAGCTCCCACAGGGTCCGCGTCGTGCCGGGAATATGGGATTGCCGCGAACCTTGTGGGAGCTGGCGTTGCCAGCGATGAGGCCAGTCCTGACACCCTGGGGTGCTGCCTGAGCAGCACCCCGCAAGCAATCACTGTTCATGCACGGCCAACGCGTCATGGCTGCGATACAGCGCCGCATAGGCCCCGTCCGCCGCCAGCAGTTGCCCGTGACTGCCTTGCTCCTGTACCCGGCCCTGGCGGATCACCACGATGCGGTCGGCATCGCGGATGGTCGCCAGGCGGTGGGCAATGATGATTGCCGTGCGCCCTTGGCACAGGCGGCGCAAGGCGCGCTGGATGCGTCGTTCGGTGTGCACGTCGACCGCTGAGGTGGCTTCGTCAAGCACCAGCACGGCAGGGTTGGCCAGATAGGCGCGAACCAGGCACACCAGTTGCCGCTGGCCATGGCTGAGGTGGCTGCCGAGGCTGCCGACCTGGGTCGCGTACTGGTGCGGCAGGCGTTCCAGCACTTCGTCCGCGCCCAGCTCCCGGGCTGCGGCGATCAGGCTGTCATCGTCGGCACCGGGGGCGGCCAGGCGCAGGTTGTCGAGGATGCTGCCGGCGAACAGCACGTTGTCCTGCAGCACCACGCCGATATGCCTGCGCAACTGGGCCTGGCTGAGCAGGCGGATATCCACGCCGTCCAGCTTCACCGCACCCTCGTTGACTTCGTAGAAGCGCGTCAGCAATTGCACCAGGGTGCTTTTGCCATGTCCGGACGGGCCGACGATGGCCAGTACCTCGCCGGCGCGGATGCGCAGGTCGAGATGGTCGATCACCGGCCGTTCGGCATCGGCCTGGTAGGCAAAGTGCACCTTGTCGAAATGCACCTCGCCCTGCACCCGTGGCAACGGCAGCGGCCGCTCGGGATCGCGGATTTCCGGGGCGGTATCCAGCAGCAGGAAGATCCGCTGCGCCGAGGCCGAGCCGGTGGCATAGCGCTCGAACAGATCGGTCAGCTCCTGCAAGGGCCCGAGGAACAGCATCACGTAGAACAGGCTTTCGCCGACCTGACCGACGCTCACAGTGCCTTCGGCCAGGGCGTAGGCACCCACCAGCACCAGCACCGCCATGCCGCCGGCAGCCAGCAGCGCGGTGAACGGCGCGAACCAGCCGGAACGCAGGCTGCCGGTGATCAGCGCGCTGTTGAACTCGTCCAGCAGGCCACGATAGCGCCGCTGGTTGTCCGCCTCACGACCACTTTGCTGCAACAGGCGCACGCCGCCGACGCTTTCTACCAAATGCGCGGTAAAGCGACTGCGCTGCTCGGCAACTTTCGCCCAGTTGCGCTGGGCCACGCGCTTGAACGCCCAGGTAGCGAGGAACAGCAGCGGCACGCTGCCGATCAGGGCGAAGAAGAACAGCGGGGTGATCAGCCACAGCATCAGCGCCGCCAGGGTGCAGCGCAGCAGGGCGCCAAGCAGTTCCGGCGGGCCCTGGATCAGCAGCGGTTCGAGGGCGTCGACGTCGCGGTCGGCGCGGGACAGGATGCGCCCGGCACGGGTGCGGTCGAAGTAGCCGATGCTCAGCGCCTGGACATGGGCAAATACCCGCACCCGCAGTTGATTGAGCACGGCGATGGCGGCGCTGCCGGCAATGTACTGCGACAGCCCGCCGAGAAGGATCCGCCCCAGCCAGCTGGCCGCCAGCCCGGCACCGAGCCAGAGCACCAGCGGCAGGTCGAGCAGCCAGGCGTTGCCGTCGTGGACCAGCCCGTGGTCGAGCAGTTCGCGGACGAACCACGGACGCAGGAACACGGTGAACACCAGCACCAGTTCCAGCACGATTACCCAGGCCACCTGGCCGCGCACCGGCCTCAGCAGCGGCAGCAGGCGTTGCAGCATGCTGCGGTCGAGGGCCTTTTTCGCCAGGCGTTCCTCGATCTCGATATCGCTCATGGCGGTATTGCCAGCGTTCTTACTCATGCTCGATCCCCAGCAGGTCGCGGTAGGCGGCGTTGCGCCGCAGCAGCTCGGCGTGTGGGCCGCTGTCGACGATGCGGCCCTGGTCCAGCAACAGCACGCGGTCGGCACGCTCGACGGTGGTGGCCTTGCTGGCGATCAGTAGCAGGGTCGGGCCGCCGGGGCGGCGCAGGTGGTCGAGGACATGGCGTTCGCTGATGGCATCGAGGGCGCTGGTGGCGTCGTCCAGGCACAGCAGGCCCGGCGCTGCGAGCAGCGCGCGGGCCAGGCACAGGCGCTGGCGCTGCCCCCCGGAGAGGGTCACGCCGCGATCGCCCAGCGGGCTGTCCAGGCCCAGGGGCAGGCGTTCGAGAATGTCGTCGGCGGCGGCGCGGTGCAGGGCGTCGAGCAGTTCGGCGTCGCTGGCATTGGGCGCGCCAAGGCGCAGGTTGGCGGCCAGGGTGTCGGCGAACAGGAAGCTTTCCTGGGGCAGTACGTGGACGCGCTGGCGCAGGTCCTTGAGGTCGAGGGCACGCACGTCCTGCCAGCCGCCTTCGTGGTTGCCGATCAGCACCCGACCGCTGCCGGCATCGGTCAGTCGCGGCAGCAGGCTGGCCAGCAGGCTCTTGCCGGTGCCGGTGGCACCGACCAGGGCGACCACTTCGCCGGGAGCCAGCAGCAGTGAACACTGGCGCAGGATGTCGCGCTCGCTGCCGGGGGCGCTGACATTCACCTCTTCCAGTTGCAGCCCCAGCGGCCCGGCGGGCAGGCGCCGCGGACCGCTTTCGATCTGCGTCGGGGCATCCAGCAACTGCCAGATGCGCCCGGCACTGGCGCGGGCATCGGCGAAGGTCTGCATGACCCGGCCAATGCCTTCGATACGGAACACCAGGGTGGTGGCGATCAACAGCGAAGTGACCAGTTCGCCGATGCCGATCTTGCCGGCGGCGACCAGTTGCGCGCCGACGATCAGGATCCATACGTGGCCCAGGGCGACCAGCGCCTGGGGCAGGGGAATCCGCGAACTGGCCCAGGCCAGGGCCTGCCGTGCCAGCCCGGTGAACTGCCGGACCTGCTCGCTGAAACCGTCGATGCGCTGCTGTTGCAGGCCGAACGACTTGATCACCCGCACCGCGCCGATGCCTTCGGCCAGGTCCTGGTTGACCCGGTCGTAGGCCGCGCCCACCGCCCGGTCCAGCTCGACCAGGCGGTCGGTCTGCAACACGAACAGGTACAGGCCGAGCAGGGTCAGCAGCAGCGGCCCGAGGGCCAGCAGCGGGTGATACCAGCCGAGCAGGCCGACCGTGGCCAGCACCACCAGCGGGGTTTCCACCAGTTGCCGCCAGAAGCTCACCAGGGCATCGCGGACCTTGTCGGCGTCGCGGGTGGTGCGGGTGACGATCTCGCCGATGCCGTGCTGCCAGTGGTAGCCCAGGTGCAGGCGCAGCACCTGTTCGAGGATGCGCTCGCGCAGGCGGGTGAGCAGTTCCTGGCCGAGGATCAGCGAGCCGAGGGATGCCGCGTACTGCAACACGGCGCGGGCCAGGGCAACGCCGAGGATGGCCCAGAACCAGCGCCAGGCGACGCTGCCGTCGAGGCCGCCAGCGTCGAGGCGACGCACCGCGACCCCGGCAGTCACGTCATTGAGGGCGTGGCCGATCAGCCATTGCTGCCAGACCAGGCCCAGGTTGATAAGAACGAACAGCCCGGCGACCAGGGCGAAACGCCAGGGCATCTCGCGGTAGATCGCCAGGCTGCGCAGCAGCGGGTGTCGATGGCTCATGGAAGGCTCGAAACAGGACGAAAAAACGCGCGGGTCGGCCCGCGCGATGGCTTAGCGGCTGGCACCGGCCTTTTGCTTGGCGGTGAGGATCGCGGTGTATTCGCCCGGGTCGACGCCGTTGAGGTAGTAGTTGCCGACATGGTGCAGGCGCCAGCGGATCGGGTCGTGGGTGGTGTGCACCCGGGCGTTGCGCCAGAAGCGGTCGAGGTTCCACTTGCTCAGGGACGAACTGGCGCCGAGCAGGGAGAAGATATCGCTGGAGATCTTCAGCGAGGCGCCGTCGGAGTGGGCGCGGGCGGTGGCCACCGAGAGGATCAGTTCGTCCTGCAGCTCCTTGTTTTCCGGGTCGCGCTCATGGGCATCGAAGACCCGCGCGGCATCGCGCAGCAGCGACTCGGCGGCGCGCAGGGCCACGGCGTATTCGCCGATCTGACGGATGATATGCGGCTCGTCGCTGGCCCGTTCCACCTCGCTCTCGACCCACGGCCGGGCGTGCTGGTTGAGGTAGTCGATGCCGGCCTGCAGGGCGCCGGCGGCGATGCCGGTGTCGATGGCGGCGTGGAGGATCTGCGGGAAGGTCAGGCCGGTGCGTTTCATCGGGCCCTGGCGGCGCAGCACATAGCGCTCGTCGAGTTCGATATTGTCGAAGCGCACGGTGCCGCTGACCGAATTGTTCTGGCCGAAGGCGTCCCAGTCGTCCTCCAGGGTCAGGCCGGGGGTGTCGCGGTGCAGCAGCACGCCAGCGCCGCCGTCATCGCTGGCGGCGGTGAGGGAGATCCATTCGGCCAGGTAGGAACCGGTGGAGTAGAACTTGCTGCCGTTTAGCACCAGCACACCATCGTCGCGGCGTTCGACCCGGGTCTTGAGGGCAAACTTGTTCTTGCCGCCGACTTCGGCCAGGGCATTGCCCAGGCGCTTGCCGGCCAGCACGTCGGTGACCAGGCGCTGGCGCACTTCATCCGGATAGCCGTTGAGTACGCCGCGCAGCATCACGTTGTGGATCTGCAACAGCTGGCCGACGCCGCCGTCGGCACGGGAGATGATCCGCACGGTTTCGACGATGGTCTCGACCGAGGCGCCGAGGCCACCATCGGCCTTGGGGATGCCGATGGCGGTGATGCCACTGTCGGACAGCAGCTGGGCCTGGCGCCGGGGCAGGCTGCGGTTGTGTTGCGGGTCGGCGGCGAGAGCGGCGATCTCTTCGGCGATCTGGTGGGCGGCGCTGATGGCCTGGGCTTCGCTTTCCAGGCGGCGGGGCAGGGTAGACACGGTGAGGCTTCCTTGAATGATCAGGTGTCAGCCCTGGAGCAGGTTCTATGCCATCGGGCTGCAGCCCTTGCCGGACGTGGCCTGCAGCAATTTCATCAGTACCTGTTGCTGCTCCAGCAGCAATGCGCGGCCGGTTGTTGCTGGGGCAGCAGCAGTCCCGCTGGGTGGGTGTTGGCAGATCAGCAATCGCTGACTGCTGAGCGGCATAAAACCCAATGAAATCAATGTCTTGATGAGTTGGCACGAGCGCTGCAATAGCCCTGGCAAAGGCCACCCGGCCCGTTCGATCCCCTGATGGAGCCCACTCATGTCCCTAGCCGCTACCTTGCCGTTGCCCGTCGCAACGCCCCTGGAGCAACTCTGGTTCACCCGCTGCCCGGTGCCGACCGCGTCCGGCATCGCCTACACCCTTGGCTGGCTCGGCGAGGAATTCGCCGCCGACGGCCTGCCGGTACTGACCCTGCAGGAGGCCCGTCAACTGGGCCATCACCACTACGATCATCAACTGCCCGGTCTGTTTCGCGAGGGCGGCAACGTGCCGGCCCTGGCCGCCCGTGCCGCCGGTTCGCCGAGCCGCCTGATCGGCCTGACCTGGATCGAGGAATGGCAGACCATCCTCGTGCGTCCCGGCTCCGGCATCCGCAGCCCCGAAGACCTCAAGGGCAAGCGCCTGGCCTTGCCGGCCTGGGGCGACAACCGTCCCGGCAGCATCGCCCGGGCCATGAGCCTGCACGGCTACAAGGGCGCGCTGGCTTCGGTCGGCCTGGGTTTCGATGATGTGACCCTGGTGGAGGTGGCGCTGGCCGACCAGGCCGCCGCGCCGACCCCCGAGCAGGGCCTGCAACGCCTGTGGTCCGGCCTGGACTACCTGGTGCGCGGCGAGGTGGACGCGGTCTACGTCAAGGGCGCTTCCGCCGCCGACGCCGCCCGCCGCCTGGGCCTGGAAGTGGGCATCGACCTCGACCAGCTGGAGCCGCGTTTCCGCATCAACAACGGCACGCCACGGCCGATCACCGTGCACCAGAACCTGCTCGACGAGCATTTCGACCTGGTGGTGCGCTTCCTCGCCCAGACCCTGCGCGCCGCCGACTGGGCCAGGGACAACCGTGACGGCCTGCTGCGCATCCTCCAGGACGAGACCCGTGCCGGTGCCGAGGGTGTCGACGAGGCCTATCGTGGCGACTTCCACACCACCCTGGCGCCGGACCTGTCCGAGCAGCGCCTGGCCTTCCTCGATATCCAGAAGACCTTCCTCAACCTGCATGGCTTCCTCGAAGCCGACTTCGACCTGACCGACTGGGTCGATCACCGCCCCCTGCAAGCCGCCCATGAACTGCTGGCGCAGCGCTTCTCCAACAGCAGCCAAGACAAGGACCTCTGACATGACCGTACTGACCGCCGAACACCTGATCGACGCCGAGCTCAAGGACTTCGTCGACAACGTCACCCACCTGGCCGGCGAGGCCTTCCGCGTCTACCGCGAGACCAACAGCATCACCGCCAACGGCACCGTCGGCTTTATCGAACGGGTACCGGGCCGCGAGCTGCTGGTCTCGGTCAACTACCCGGGGCCGTGGAAGAAGGACCAGCCGCTGAAGGCCACGGTCAGCGATTTCGCCGGCAACCTGGTGCACGGCCAGGGCAAGGGCGGGCTGAACCGCTATACCCGGCTGTTCGTCCAGCGCCCGGAAATCACCACCGTGTCCCATGTGCACAGCCCGTACCTCGGCGCCTGGGCGCAGACCCAGCGCACCCTGCCGATCAGCTACGTGCCGGTGCAGCGCTTCCAGCTGGCCCGCGAGCTGCCGGTGTATGTCGACCGGCGCCAGGACGAGGTCGACTTCATTCTCGACCGCCTCGCGGAAAACCCTTTCACCCCGGCCATTCTCGAAGCCAACGGCGGCTCCACCGTGTGGGGCACCCAGGGCCTGCAGGCCACTGCGGAATTCATCCTGCTGCTGGAGGAGGGCGCGCAACTGCAACTGCTCGCCGAAGCCCTGGGTGGCTCGCGCCCCTACGGCCCCGGCGTGCTGACCCAGCAATGGACCATGAGCAAGCTGCTCGGCCAGGCCCGTGAACTGGGCCTGGTGCCACCGAACGACAGCCCGCGCGCATAAGGACATTCGATCATGGCAGTGAAGATTCTCTGGTACCTCACCAGCCCCGATGGCCCGTATCCCTGGGAAGAGCAGGGCCGCTGGCTGACCGATTTCAACCACCTCAAGCAGATCGCGGTAAATGCCGACCGCCTCGGTTTCTACGGCTCGCTGCTGGGCACCAGCCCCAACGAGAGCCTGGCCGTGGCCGCCGCGCTGATCGACGCCACCGAGCGCCTGCGCTTCCTGGTCGCCCAGCATCCGGGCGAGGTGTCGCCGGCGGTGCTGGCCAAGTGGGCACTGACCTTCGACGAGTTCTCCGGTGGTCGCCTGCTGTTCAACGTGGTCAACGGTAGCGATGCCGGGTTGGCGACTCTTGGCGTGCATTACCCGCACGACGAGCGTTACCAGTTCAGCCTCGAATACTGGCGCGCCTTCCAGGCCATCTATGCCGGCAGCACCGAGGGCTACGACGGCCAGTTCGTCAAGCTGGCGCCGCGTCCGGCTGCGGCCGCACGGCATCCGCTGGGGGGCTGGCATCCGCCGAGGCGCCTGGCGGTGCCGCTGTGGGGCGCCGGTACCTCGGACCCGGGCGTGGCCCATTCGGTGCAGTTGCTCGATGTCTATCTGAGCTTCGCCGATACCCCGCCGAAGCTCGGCGCCAAGTTCCGCAAGGTGGCCGCCGAAGCGGCGAAGATCGGTCGCGAGCTGACCTACGGCACGCGCTTGCAGATCATCGTCCGTGAGACCGAGGAAGAAGCCTGGGCCCACGCCCAGAAGCTGCTGGACAACACCTCGCTGGCCACCGCCCGCGCGGCCATCGAACGGCAGTTGCCGCCGGGCCAGAGTCTGGACAGCTTCCACAGCGACGACCCGCGCATCCAGGCCAATGTCGAGGCGATCCGCGCCGGTCGCCTGCCGAAAGCCCGCGATCTGGAGATCTACCCCAACGTCTGGACCGGCCCCAGCCTGTTCGGCTTCAACCTGCTCGGCCCGGCCGCCGGCACCTACCTGGTGGGCAGCGCCGAACAGGTGGCCGAGCGGATTCGCGAGTACGAGGCCCAGGGCACCAGCGCCTTCATCCTGTCCGGCTTCCCGCTGATCGATGAAGCGCACCGGGTCGCCGACCTGCTGTTCCCGCTGCTCGATCTGGACCATGGCTTCGAGGTTCCGCGCCTCAAGGCCCGCACGGCCGCCGAAACGGCCTAAGGAAGTACCCATGCCCAACGAATTTTCCCGCCGGGTGTTTCTCGGCAACAGCCTGGCCGTCGGTGGTGGCCTGATCCTCGCCTCCAGCCTGCTTGGCGGCTGCGGCGGCGGTGAACCCGCCGCCGTGGCCGGGGCGGCGGTCGCGCCTGGCACTCCGGTGCGCGGCGGTCGCCTGCGGGTCGGCATCATCGACGGCGACCAGGCCGGCAACCTCGACGCGCACAAGCCGTCCGGCGGCGGGATCATTCGCGGCTGGGCGCTGTACAGCAAGTTTTGGGAATGGAACGACGATGTCAGTACGCGCCTGGGCCTGGCCGAGTTCGCCGAGCCGAACGCCGACGCCAGCGCCTGGACCATCCGCATCAAGCCGGGACTGGAATTCCACCACGGCAAGAGCATCACCTCAGACGACATGCTGTTCTCGATCCTGCGCCTGACCGATCCGAAACTGGCTTCGCCCTATGCCGGGCTGGTCGGCGCCATCGACCGCCAGGCGTTGCGCAAGCTGGACGAGCGCACCATCGAGATCCGCTTCAAGGAAGGCCGCAGCTTCTTCCCTCTCGACGAAACCCTGATCGCCTTCGGCGGCATCGTGCCCACCGACTACGATCCGAACAATCCGGTGGGAGCGGGGCCGTACCGGCTCAAGCGCTTCGTGCCGGGCCAGCGGGCGTTGTTCACCCGCTTCGAGAACTACTTCAAGCCCAACCAGCCCTATGCCGACGAGCTGGAAATCATCGAATTCAAGGACCAGGTGTCGCGGGTCGCGGCCTTGCGTGCCGGGCAGATCGATGTCGCCAGCGGCATCCAGGCCGAGCACAGTGCGCTGATCAAGGCTGATCCGCGTCTGCAACTGGTGGTGTCGCCGACCACCTCGTTCACCGGCTTCAACCTCAATACCGCCAAGGCGCCGTTCCAGGACGAGCGGGTGCGCCAGGCCTTCCGCCTGCTGGCGGACCGCCAGGAACTGGTGGGCCGTGGCCTGAATGGCTTTGGCCGAATCGCCAACGACCTGTATTCGCCCAACGACCCGACCTACAACCATGCCATCGCCCAGCGCCCGTACGACCTCGACCAGGCTCGCTCGCTGCTGCGCCAGGCCGGAGCCTCGGACCTGCGCCTGGAGCTGACCACCACCGCCAACGAAGTCAACTCGGCGCTGGTGTTCGCCCAGCAAGCGAAGAAGGCCGGGATCGAGATCAAGGTCACCCCGGTGGACGCCTCGGTGTTCAACGGTCCGCAGAAAGAGCAGTGGCTGATGTCGCCGTGCTCGACGCCGGCCCGCGGCTTCCTCGCCACCGGCTTGCACAACGACGCGCCGCTGGCGATCTACAACCGCAGCAACTTCCGCGACGAGCGTTTCTCCCAGCTGTTCACCCAGGCCCTGGCCCAGCCCGACCTGGCCAGGCGCCGCGAGCTGGTACACGAGGCCCAGACCATCCAGCACCAGCGCGGCGGCTTGCTGATCTGGGGCTTCAGCGACGTGCTCGACGCCGCCTCGCACAAGGTCGGCGGCTTGCACGGCGAACAGACCACCTTCGCCTCCTGGCGCTTCGACAGCCTGTGGTTGAACCATGCCTGAGCCTATCCGCACCTCCCGCTTGCCGGCCTGGCTGCCGTGGTTTGTCGGGCGCCTGGGCTACGGCCTGCTCACCGCCTGGGTCATCAGCCTGGTGGTGTTCATCGCCACCCAGGCGCTGCCCTCGGACCCTGCCCGGGTGATCCTCGGCCCCGAGGCGCCGCTGGAAAGCATCCTCACCCTGCGCCAGCAACTCGGCCTCGACCGGCCGATCCTGGTCCAGTACCTGGGCTGGCTGGCCCAGGTGCTGCGCGGCGATCTCGGTATCTCGCTGGATTCGGCGCAGCCGGTAGCCGGGCTGTTGCTGATCCGCTTCGGCAACACCCTGGCGCTGCTGCTCGGGGTCTTGCTGCTGGTGCTGCCGTTGGCCCTGGTGATTGGTGTCGGCCTGGCCCTGCGCCGCGACTCGCGCCTGGACCGCTGGGGCCTGGCCACGCTGATCGTGCTCAAGGCTACCCCCGGCTACCTGATCGCCATCGGCCTGGTGCTGCTGTTTTCCATGCCGCATTTCGACCTGCTGCCGGCGGTTTCGCTGATCGACCCGGACCGGCCGCTGTGGCGCCAACTGGACTACCTGGCCTTGCCGGTGATAGCCCTGAGCCTGTCGGCACTGCCGTACCTGGCGCGGCTGGTGCGCGCGTCGATGATCGAGACCCTGGATTCCGACTATGTCGGCGCGGCGCGTCTGCGTGGGATATCGGAACGGCGCATCGTTTGGCGCCACACCCTGCCCAATGCGCTGGTGCCGGCGATCCAGGGCGTGGCCCTGACCCTGCGCGTGCTGATCGGCGGCGCGTTGCTGGCCGAGGTGGTGTTCAGCTACCCCGGGGTCGGCACCTTGCTCAACAGTGCGATCCAGATGCGCGACCTGCCGTTGATCCAGGGCGCGGTGCTGGTCATCACCCTGGGCGTGGTGGTGATCAACCTGCTGGCCGACCTGCTCACCGTATTGCTTACCCCGAAGCTGCGCACCGCACGCCGGGCCGGCCTGATCCAGCGCAGTCGACGCGGAATCCAGAGCTGGTGGCGGCGGCCGGCGGCCAAGGCCCCTTGATAAGGAGTGACTATGTTCAGCGCAGGATTCTGGCGTGAACCTTCGATTCGCCGTGGCGCCCTGGTAACCCTGGCAGTGGTGCTGCTGGCGCTGCTCGGCCCGTGGCTGGCGCCCCACGCGCCTACCGACATGCTCGGCGGGGTGTATGGCGCGCCCACTGCCGGGGCGCCGCTGGGGCATGACTTCCTCGGCCATGATGTGCTGTCGCGCCTGCTGGCCGGTGGCCTGTCGATTTTGTGGATGTCGGTGGCGGCAGCGGCGCTGGCGCTGCTGGTGGGCAGCGTGCTGGGCATGCTCGCCGGGCTGTCGCGCCAGCGCTTGGACCAGGCGATCACCTGGCTGGCGGATGTCTGGCTGGCGTTCCCCGACCTGATCCTGGTGCTGCTGATCGTCTCCATGCTCGGCCGCCAGCCGTGGCTGATCGTGCTGACGGTGGCCATCGCCTTTACTCCCGGGGTGATTCGCCTGGCCCGCGGCAGTGCGGTGTCGGTGGCCAGCCAGGAGTTCGTCGAGGCGGCGCAGATGATGGGCTTTTCCCGCACGCGCATTCTGCTGCGGGAGATTCTGCCCAACGTGCTGACGCCGCTGCTGGTGCATTTCGGCAACATGCTCACCTGGGGCATCGGCATGCTCTCGGGCTTGAGTTTCCTTGGCTACGGCGTTGCCCCTCCGGCGGCGGACTGGGGCCTGATGATCAATGAAAACCAGGCCGGCCTGCTGATCCAGCCGTGGGCCGTGCTGGCCCCGGCGCTGCTGATCGCGGTGTTCGCCTATGGCACCAACCTGCTGGCCGAAGGCATTGCCCGGTACAGCGCGGGAGCGCGCTCATGAATGCATTCGTGGTTTCAACCCCGGTGGCCTTGCAGGTCGAGGGCCTGCGGGTGGCGCTGGACAGCGGCGCCGATGTCATCGAGCACATCGATTTCAGCCTGGCGCCGGGGGAGATTCTCGGCCTGGTCGGCGAGTCCGGCTCCGGCAAGACCACCCTTGCCACCGCCTTGCTCGCCCACGCCCGACGCGGCGCGCGGATCGATGGCGGGCGGGTGCGGGTGGCGGGCACCGACCTGCTGGCCCTGGAGGGCGATGCATTGCGTCGGGCCCGGGGCGGACTGATCGGCTATGTCGCCCAGGATCCGGCGCTGGCCCTGAATCCGGCGATCCGTATCGGCCAACTGTTGCTGGAAACCTTGCAGGCCCATGAGCCGGGGCTGGATCGCAGGGCGCGGGAGCAGCGTCTGCAGCAGACCCTGGCGGATGTCGGGCTGCCGGATGCCCGCGAGTTCCTCCGGCGCTTTCCCCATCAGCTCTCCGGAGGGCAGCAACAGCGGGTGATGCTGGCCCTGGCGTTCGTATTGCGCCCCAGGCTGATCGTCCTCGACGAACCGACCACCGCACTGGACGTCGGCACCCGCGCGCACATCCTGCAAACCGTGCGCCGGCTGTGCAAGGAGCAGGGTGTGGCGGCGGTCTATGTGTCCCACGACCTGGGGGTGATCAAGGACCTGGTGGACCGGGTGATGGTGATGTACGCCGGGCGCATCGTCGAGGTCGCCAGCCGCGAGCGCTTGTTCGAGCGGCCGGGGCATCCGTACACCCTGGGGCTGCTGGCGGCGATTCCGGAAGTCGGGCGTCAGCGCGAGCTGCGAGCCATCGCCGGGCATGCGCCGGCACCGGGGCAGCGGCCTGCGGGTTGCGCCTTCGCCCCGCGTTGCCCGCGGCGCAGTGCGGCGTGCAGCGCGATCGAACCCGGGTTGCAGGAACTGGACGGGGTGCAGCAGGTCGCCTGTCTGCATCCGCAATTGAGCGCCTTGCCGGAGGAGCCGGTGGCTCCGCCGCGTCTGGTCGAGCAAGCGCGCACGCCGGTGCTGGAGTTGCGTGGGCTGAACCTGAGCTATGACCGGCAGGTGCTGTTCGACCTGTCGCTTGAGGTGTACCGCGGTGAATGCCTGGCGGTGGTGGGTGAGTCGGGCTCGGGCAAGACCAGCCTGGCGCGGACCCTGGCCGGGCTGGGGGAGGGTGGTATCGGACAGCTGCAGTTCGACGGCCAGCCACTGAGCCTGGTGGCGCGCAAGCGCGAGGCGGCGACCCGGCACCGGATCCAGTACATCTTCCAGAATCCCTATCGGGCACTGAATCCGCGACAGACCGTTGGCCAATGCCTGCAAGCACCGCTGGAGCACTTCTTCGGTCTCAAGGGCGCGGCCTGCCGGGAGCGGATCGAGGCGACGCTGGCGCGAGTGGCGTTGCCGGCGGAAACGGCGACGAAGTACCCCCATCACCTCTCCGGCGGCGAACGCCAGCGGGTGGCGATTGCCCGGGCGCTGGTGTGCGAGCCTGATGTGCTGATCTGCGATGAAGTCACCTCGGCGCTGGATGTCTCGGTGCAGGCGGCGATCCTCGCCTTGCTCCGCGAGTTGCAGGCAGAGGGCATGACCCTGGTGTTCGTCACCCACGACCTCGGTGTGGTCAGGGCGATTGCCGACCGGGTCGTGGTGGTCAAGGACGGCAGGATCATCGAGCAGGGCGCCTGCGGCGAGGTGCTTGATCGTCCGCAAACTGCTTACGTGGAGGGGCTGGTGGCGCAGGCGAAGTTTCTTCGTTGAGATCGAACGCGGCCCGCGGGCGCTCGATCTCCAGAGCGCGGCAACAATCAAGACAAGCGTCAGGCAGCCTTGATGCGCTTTCCTGGCAGGCGTCCTTCTGCCCCCGTATCAACAGGCCGACGGGCAAGCAGCGCAAACACCAACAGAAATCCGAGTCCACCGCTGAGGTACACCGGCGGTAATGCCGCGAAGCAGGCAATCCATACCGGAAAGGCGCTGGCCGCGACCAGGGGCGGATTGCCCGAGGTGCTGATCAGCTTGATGGTCAGCGCCAGCAGCATCGAGTACAGGACGACGCCGAAGACACCCCAGTTCAGCCAGGCATCGGCGAAGAACACCGCGTTGGAAGTCGAGCCGCCTGCGCCGCCCCATTGCAGTGCAGCCACTTCCCGTTCCAGGTGGATATGCTTCAGGCCAAGGGCCCAGGCCAGCGGGCGAATCGAGCGCCCCAGCACATAGTCGCCGTGCAGTCTCTCCTGTTGATAGCGGAACCAATCTACGGCGGTGATGTAGGGAATCCACAGGATGCGGTTGGCGATCAGGGCCAACTGGCTGTCACGGCCGAACACACTGTACTGCTCAGGTACGTCGGAAAGCATTGCGGGAGGCTCCACGACCACCTGCTTCTGCTTCTGTTGCTGCACCAGCATTACCGAAAACCAATGATGCAGCGGTTGCGACGCGGCGTTCGTGGGAAACATCGGCACGGGATAGTTGACCTCGAGGGCGGCGACGGGCATCAGTGCCATGGGGGTATTCGCCGGCGCCTCGACTGGATAAAAGGTGGCGATCCTGCCACTGGCCAGCACGTACATCATGGCGACGCTCAGGACAAAGAACAGTGCGGTGGTGGCCAGGTTCATCCATTTGCCGCGCATCAGCCAGACTGCCATCAAGGGCACGCAAACACATAGAAGTGCCGCCTTGGACAGCGACAGTGAGGTGCCAAGGATGAACAGCACCAGCACCAGGTACCGCCAGCGTTTTCCGTGCCACCAGGCGTGAGCGATGAGCAGCGGCATCAGCGCTTGGCTGAGGATGGCGAAGCTGTAGTTGACCAGGCCGGCATTGCCGGTCTGGCCGCGCATGAAGGTGTTGCGATAGTGGGCCAGTTGCTCGGCACTGGCTCCCTGCAATGCGGCGAGCAAGGGCACCCGTTCTGCGGCGCTGCACACTGCCCAGAGCGTCAGCACGTAGAGGACGACGATGAACGCCATGATCAGGTCGGGGCGCCGTGGCAGGTTTAGCGCTGCCGCGAGCCGGTCGGCCCAGGCCACCGGCAGCCAGCGATAGGCAAGGATGAAGCTGAGGGCGCTGGTCAGCAGGGCGATGAACAGGGTCATGACCGGCTCGAGCGGATAACGGGCAAAGCCGATCACGTTCTGCGGCAGGTAATAGGTGGCGAAGACAAGCAGCGGCATGAGGAATAGCCAGTGCTTCCTGATGATGTCGAACATGAATGAATCCCTCGTGGTGGGCCGTGACGGACACACGACTAATGAACGGACACTCACGGATGCAGTTAGTGCAGCGGCTTGTGAGGATGCATACAGCTTTCGCAACGGGGACGTTTTATAGATAAGAAGGGGGAAAAGGGATGTAGGAAAAGGCGTCAATAATTGTAGGAGCCATCTTTCGTGGTGGGGAATTTCCCGGTGAACGGCAGTCGGCCTCAGTGGCAGTTGTCCATACCGGTGCACTTCTCGCGCAGGAAATCCCCTACATGCGCCATTCTGGCCCGCAATATGCTTTTACAGCTTCCAACGATTGCTGATCGATCGATCAGCTCTGCGCAACGCCGCTCATAACCAGGCCGCGCAGAGGTTCTTCATCAGCCGCGAAGGCCCGGAAATGCTTGTTCCGAGCCAGTAAACGCGGCGTTTGCCGGAAGCGCTGGAATGTCCCTACCCGAACAGCTTCCGCCCGTGGACACCACCACGGGCTGGAGCGCCGAGCTGAAGTTGCGTTTTGTCGAGCGTGGCGGGAAGACCTGTATTGGTGCGCGACGTCATTTCGGACCTCTTTTGGTGCAGCGGCCTTTTTATCCGGAAGGTGCACCCTGTCATGTCTATGTATTGCACCCGCCCGGTGGCGTGGTCGGCGGTGACCGCCTGACCCTCGACGTGCACCTGGAACCCGGCAGCCATGCACTGCTGACCATGCCCGGGGCGACCAAGTTCTATCGCAGCGCCGGCCCGGTGTCGTTGCTCAAGCAGCATTTCCATCTGGCCGAGGGCAGCACTCTGGAGTGGCTGCCCCACGGCAATATCTGCTTCCCCGGTGCCCGCGCCCGTCTGGAAAACCGCTTCAGCCTGGCGCCTGGTGCTCGATTGCTGGCCTGGGAGACCTTGTGCCTGGGTCGTCCGGTGATGAACGAGCGCTTCAGCCATGGTGCCGTCGACAGCCGCCTGCAAGTCGATATGCCTGACGATCCGGGCCTGCAGGAGCGCCTGCGGGTCGACGGCGCCAGCCTGGACAAGCTCGGCGGCTATCCGCTGCAAGCGACCTTCTGCGCCGCGCCCGCCACCCCGGAGCTGCTGGAGCAGGCGCGCACCCTTATCGAGCACCTTCCTGTACCGGCCGGGGCGACCCTGCTCGGCCAACTGCTGGTGGTCCGCTTGCTGGACCACGACAACCAACGCCTTCAATCCACACTGATGCGCCTGTGGTGTGCACTGCGTCCGGCCATTACCGGCCTGGCACCGTGCCCGCCGCGGATCTGGGCCACCTGAGAGAGCGACCATGGAGCTGACCCCGAGAGAGAAAGACAAACTGCTGCTGTTCACCGCCGCGCTGCTCGCCGAGCGCCGTCGGGACCGCGGCCTGAAGCTCAACTACCCGGAAGCGGTGGCGCTGATCAGCGCGGCAGTGATGGAGGGGGCCCGTGATGGCCGCACCGTCGCCGAGCTGATGAACCTCGGTCGCGAGGTACTGGGCCGCGACGAGGTGATGGAAGGCGTGGCGGAGATGATCCACGACGTCCAGGTCGAAGCGACCTTTCCCGACGGGACCAAGCTGGTCACCGTCCATGACCCTATCGTCTAGGAGTGCAGGATGATTCCCGGAGAAGTACAGGTCGCCGCCAGCGGCGATATCGAACTGAATGCCGGCCGCGAGACCATCAGCGTCAGCGTCGCCAACCACGGTGACCGCCCGGTACAGGTCGGCTCGCACTACCACTTCTACGAAGTCAACGACTGCCTGGTGTTCGAGCGCGAGGCCGCCCGCGGCTATCGCCTGGACATTCCCGCCGGCACCGCCGTGCGCTTCGAGCCCGGCCAGTCGCGCAGCGTGACCCTGGTGGCCTACGCCGGCAAGCGTGAGGTCTACGGCTTCCAGGGCAAGGTCATGGGCAAGCTGGAGGTGGGCGCATGAGCCGGATTTCCCGTCGGGCCTATGCCGACATGTTCGGCCCCACCGTCGGCGACCGCGTGCGCCTGGCCGACACCGAGCTGTGGGTGGAAGTGGAGAAGGACTTCACCATTTACGGTGAGGAAGTGAAGTTCGGTGGCGGCAAGGTGATCCGCGATGGCATGGGCCAGGGCCAGATGCTCGCCGCCGAAGCCATGGACCTGGTGCTGACCAACGCGCTGATCATCGATCACTGGGGCATCGTCAAGGCCGATATCGGGGTCAAGGACGGACGCATCTTCGGCATCGGCAAGGCCGGCAACCCCGACGTGCAGCCCGGCGTGACCCTGCCGGTGGGCCCGGGCACCGAGGTGATCGCCGCCGAAGGCAAGATCGTCACCGCCGGCGGCATCGACTCGCATATCCACTTCATCTGCCCGCAGCAGGTGGAAGAAGCGCTGACCTCCGGCATCACCACCTTCATCGGCGGCGGCACCGGGCCGGCCACCGGCACCAACGCCACCACTTGCACTTCCGGCCCCTGGTACCTGGCGCGCATGCTCCAGGCCGCCGATGAGCTGCCGATCAATATCGGCCTGCTGGGCAAGGGCAACGCCTCGCAACCCGAGGCCCTGCGCGAGCAGATCGCTGCCGGTGCGGTGGGCCTCAAGCTGCACGAGGACTGGGGCTCGACCCCGGCGGCCATCGATTGCTGCCTGGGCGTGGCCGAGGAAATGGACGTGCAGGTGGCGATCCACACCGACACCCTCAACGAGTCCGGCTGCATCGAGGACACCCTGGCGGCCATCGGCGATCGCACCATCCATACCTTCCACACCGAGGGCGCGGGTGGCGGCCATGCGCCGGACATCATCCGCGCGGCGAGCTTCGCCAACGTGCTGCCGTCCTCCACCAACCCGACTTTGCCGTACACGGTGAACACCGTGGACGAGCACCTCGACATGCTGATGGTCTGCCATCACCTGGACACCAGCATCGCCGAGGACGTGGCCTTCGCCGAATCGCGCATCCGCCGCGAGACCATCGCCGCCGAGGACATCCTCCACGACCTCGGTGCCTTCGCCATGACGTCCTCGGACTCCCAGGCCATGGGCCGGGTCGGCGAGGTGGTGCTGCGCACCTGGCAGGTAGCGCACCAGATGAAATTGCGTCGCGGTCCGCTGGCCGGGGACTCTTCGTACAGCGACAACACCCGGGTCAAGCGCTATATCGCCAAGTACACCATCAACCCGGCGCTGACCCATGGCATCGCCCATGAGGTGGGCTCGCTGGAGGCCGGCAAGCTGGCCGACCTGGTGCTGTGGTCGCCGGCCTTCTTCGGGGTCAAACCGGCCCTGGTGGTGAAGGGCGGGATGATCGCCACTGCGCCCATGGGTGATATCAACGGTTCGATCCCGACCCCGCAGCCCGTGCATTACCGACCGATGTTCGGCGCCCTTGGCCAGGCGCGACATGCCACGCGGATGACCTTCCTGTCCCGCGAGGCGCTTGATCGCGGTGTGCACCAGCAACTCGGCCTGCGCAGCCTGATCGGCCTGGCCCATGGCTGCCGCACGGTACGCAAGGGCGACATGGTGCACAACGGCCTGATGCCGAATATCGAAGTGGATTCGCAGACCTACCAGGTGCGCGCCGATGGCGAGCTGCTGGTGTGCGAGCCGGCCACGGTACTGCCGATGGCCCAGCGTTATTTTTTGTTCTGAGAAGGAGATCCCATGATTCTGTTGACCCGCAAGGTGGGCGAGGGCGTCGCGACGGCCACCGCCACCCTGAGCCTGGATGTCCGGATCAAGAGCCGGGTGCGCATCACCCTCGACGATGGCCGCGATGCCGGGCTGATGCTGGAGCGCGGCCAGTTGATCCGTGGCGGCGAGCTGCTGACGGACGAGGCCGGCGACGAGGTGGTCCGCGTGATCGCCGCTGCCGAGGAAGTCTCCACCGTGCGTTCCGACGATCCGCTGGCCTTGGCCCGTTGTGCCTATCACCTGGGCAACCGCCATGTGCCGTTGCAGGTCGAGGCGGGGTTCCTGCGCTACCAGCATGACTATGTGCTGGACGACATGGTCCGCGGCTTCGGCCTGGAGGTCCGGGTCGAGCAAGCACCGTTCGAACCCGAGGCCGGTGCCTACCAGAGCGCACCGCACAGCCATAACCATTCCGATCATCTGTTCGTCCGCCTGCCTGCGCAGGCGCTGTGAATTACAACAAGGAGTCCTCCATGAAGAAGTTTCTCGCCCTTGCCCTGCTGCTGGTCGCCGTGCCGGCCTTCGCCCACCCCGGCCACGATGCCAACCCGCTGCAGGACGGTCTGCTGCACCCGCTGACCGGTCTCGACCACCTGCTGATGCTGTTGGGCACCGGCGTGCTGGCGGCGCTGACCCGACGCAATCTGGTGCTGCCGGGCCTGACCCTGGCGGCGATGTTCGCTGGCGCGGTGTTCGGTCATCTGTTCGGTGGTGTGATCGGCATGGAGCAGATGATCTTCGGTTCGCTGCTGGTGGCTGCCGTGGCCATGCTTCTGCCACGCCGTCAGCTCCTGCTGTCGCTGCTGATGCCGGTATTCGCCCTGTTCCATGGCTGGGCCCATGGCGTCGAGTCGAGCCCGGGTGCCTTCTGGCTGTTCAGCGCCGGCTTCGTCACCGTCAGCGGCCTGTTGCTGCTGGCCGGCTTTGCCGTGGGTTGCCTGCTGCGCCGTCACCAGCGCCTGCAGCAGGCCTTCGGCGGCGGCCTGCTGGCCGGCGCGGCGCTGATCGTGGCGGGCTGATGAGCAGTGACCTGAAGCTGTTGCGCCTGTTGCAACTGGCCAGTCCGGGCTTGCCGGTGGGTGGATTCACCTATTCGCAGGGCCTGGAATGGGCAGTGGAGGCGGGCTGGGTAAAGGGCGCCGAAGGTTTTCGCGCCTGGCAGCGGCAGCAGATCGACGACACCCTCGGCTATCTCGACTGGCCGCTGCTGGTGCGTCTGTATCAAGCCTGCGAGGCCGACGATGCCGAGGCCTTCGCCCACTGGAGCCGCTTTCTCCTGGCCAACCGCGAAACTGCCGAGCTGCGCACCGAGGAACGCCAGCGCGGTGCGGCCCTGGCGCGCATGCTCGATGGCTGGCAACTGGGCCAGGCGCCGCAGTGGCGCGCCAGCCTGGAGCTGACCCAACTGGGCGGCATGGCCTGGCTGGCGGCGCACTGGCAGATCCCCTTGCGCGACCTGTTGCTGGGCCATGGTTTCAGCTGGCTGGAAGGCGCGGTAATGGCCGGGGTCAAGCTGGTACCGTTCGGTCAGCAGGCGGCGCAAAGCCTGCTGCGCGACCTGTCCGAAGACTTGTGCACGGTGCTGGAGCGCGCCCTTGTGCTGAGCGATGACGAACTGGGCGGCGGCCTGCCGCTGCTGGCGATTGCCTCGGCGCGCCACGAAACCCAATACACCCGATTGTTCCGATCCTGAGGAATTCCCTATGCAAAGCTACAAGCAACCACTGCGTGTCGGTGTCGGCGGCCCGGTCGGTTCCGGCAAGACCGCGCTGCTCGAAGCGCTGTGCAAGGCCATGCGCGACCACTATGAAATCGCCGTGGTGACCAACGACATCTACACCAAGGAAGACCAGCGCATCCTCACCGAGGCCGGCGCCCTGGAGCCCGAGCGTATCGTCGGCGTGGAAACCGGCGGTTGCCCGCACACCGCGATCCGCGAGGACGCCTCGATGAACCTGGCGGCGGTGGAAGAGCTGGCGCGCAAGTTCGGCAACCTGGAAGTGATCTTCGTCGAGAGCGGCGGCGACAACCTCAGCGCCACCTTCAGCCCGGAACTGGCCGACCTCACCGTCTACGTCATCGATGTCGCCGAAGGCGAGAAGATCCCGCGCAAGGGCGGGCCGGGGATCACCAAATCGGACTTCCTGGTGATCAACAAGATCGACCTGGCGCCCTATGTCGGCGCCTCGCTGGAAGTGATGGAAAGTGACACCCGGCGCATGCGGCCGGAGCGGCCGTGGGCCTTCACCAATCTGAAAACCGGGCATGGGTTGCAGACCTTGATCGACTTCATCGTGGATCGGGGGATGTTGCGGGCGGTCTGAGAGCTGTTTTGCTCTCTGGGGCCTCATCGCTGGCAAGCCAGCTCCCACAGGTTTCGCGGCGCATGCGATCTTTGTGGGAGCTGGCTTGCCAGCGATGAGGCCCTTCAATTCATTGCATAAAACACTGCCAGCCACACCGTTGGCTGGCCAGCCTCGGTCCACTCCACCCGATGCTTGCATCCCGCCGGAATATCCAGAAAATCCCCCGGCCCCAGCACCCGCACCTCGGCCTCATGCTCCAGGCGCAAGCCCGCCGAGCCACTCAGCACCAGCACGAATTCCCCCTCCGCCTGGTCATACCAGAACCCCTCCGGACTGCACTGCCCGGTGGATACGATGCGCTCGATACGCAGCCCCGGGCGCTTGAGCAGGTCATCGAAACGCTCTTCCAGCGCCGCCTCGGCGATGCCCTCGAACAGGTTGTGCAACATGGCTGATCCGTCCCTCGTAACCTTTGGCAATGTGTTCTAAGGTTGCCAGTTCCTGTGCGAGAAAGGACTCCCCATGAAGCATTCGAACCGTTTTTTTGCCGCGTTGCTGCTGGGTGCCAGCCCCGCCGCGCTGGCTGCCTTGCCCTCGGCCCCGGCCTATATCGACGACAGCGGCTACCCGCAGGCGGCCAAGCAGCGCATCCTGCCGCCGATGTTCGAGCAGCAGATCAGCAGCACGCGCTATATCGCCAAGGCCGACAACCCGTTGATCACCGTGGCTGAGGCCAGCGACTTCAAGCACACCAGCACCTACGAAGAAACCCGCGCCTGGCTGCGCAAGCTGGCCGCCGCTTCGGGCGGCAAGGTGGCACTGAGTGAATTGCCCGAGAAGAGCGCCGAAGGCTACCCGATGATGCTGGCGGTGGTTTCGCTGTCTGCCGACAAGTCTCCGGAAGGCCTGAAGAAGAGCGGCAAACCGACGATTTTTGTCGAGGCCGAGATCCACCCCGGAGAGTCCAACGGCAAGGACGCCATGTTCATGCTGCTGCGCGACATGACCGCAGGCGACAAGCCCCTGGCCGCGTTGCTGGAGCGGGTCAATATCCTCTTCATCCCGACCTTGAACATCGACGGCGATGTGCGCCGCAGCGCTTACGGCCGGATTAACCAGAACGGTCCGGACATCGCCGGCTGGCGGGTCAACGGCCTGAACTACAACCTCAACCGCGACTTCACCAAGCTCGACAGCGCCGAGATCCGCAATGTCGCCTGGGTGTTCAACCACTACGAACTGAGCTTCTTCGCCGACACCCACTCCACCGACGGCGCCATGTACCCGTATGACAGTTCCTACTGTCATAACGGCAATGGCTGGTCGCCGGCCAGCAGCGCCTGGATGGACCAGGTCATGCGTGCACCGGTGTACCAGGCGCTGCAAGGCGAGGGGCATGTGGTGCATGAATGCATCAGCTTCAACGACAACCAGGACCCGACCCAGGGCTACTACCCATACCGCACTGACCTGGCGCGCTTTTCCAACCAGTACGGCGATATCCGCAACGTCCCCTCGATCCTCATCGAACAGCACGCCCTGCACCCGTACCGCACCCAGGTGCTGGGCAACTACGTGATGCTCAAGGCGATGTTCCAGGTCATAGGCGAGCAGGCCGACTCGCTACGCGCCGCCATCGACAAGGACCGCGTCCGGCTCGCCGCGCAGCAGGACGTCGTCCTCACCTGGAAACCCGGCAAGCCGGAAACCGTGCCCTTCACCGTGGGCGACTACCGCTACGAAACCTCGCCGATCACCGGGGCGAAGACCATCGTCTGGAGCAACCAGCCGAAAACCCTCGAAGTACCGGTGACCGGCAACACCGAGCCGGACCTGGTGGTCAAGCGGCCGAAGCAGTACATCGTCCCGGCGCAATGGCGCGAGGTGATCGCCCGCCTCAAGGCCCATGGCATTGCCATGCGTACCCTCGACAAACCGACGGCGGTGGCGGTGCAGCTGTACCGCATGGACAACGTCAAGGTGGCGGGCGGTTTCGAGCCGGACCGGACGCAAAGCAACGAAATCCCCGGCTACGAAGGGCATCTGCTGGTCAGCGGCACGGGCAAGCCGTTCCAGCGCTTGCAGACCTTCCCGGCAGGGTCGGTGGTGATCGACACCGATCAGCCGCTCGGCGTACTGGCGATCAACCTGCTGCACCCGGAAAGCCCGGACTCGTTCTGGTCCTGGGGCTTCTTCAACTCGACCCTGATCGCGGCCGAGGAGCCGGAGGAATATGTGATGGAGCCGATGGCGCGGAAGATGCTGGAGGAGGATGCGGGGTTGCGGGCGGAGTTCGACAGGAAGTTGAAGGACGATGCCGGGTTTGCGGCGGATCCGAAGGCGCGGTTGAACTGGTTTTATCAGCGGACGCCTTTTTATGATGTGAATGCGTTTGTTTATCCGGTGGGGGTTGTGGAGTGAGGGGGCGGGGGCGATTGATTCCTCGTCGTTTCACATGACCCCGGATGTTCATTACGCAGGACGGCGGCTGCATGTCGATCACCGTCCCGGCGCAGGCGACTGCCACTTGCTGGCGATCCATGGCGGTGGAGAGGGGCATCTTGGTGTCTTCTCCGGACTGCGCGATCAGCTCTGGCAGCACGGCATTGGTTCCACCGCCTTCGACTGCATCGGTCACGGCAGTACCGGTGGGGTCATGGCCGGCTCCTCGCTGCGCGATCGCGAAGAGCAGGCCCGTGCAGTGATCGAGGCGTCGCGCACGCCGACCGCGATCATCGGCGCGAGCATGGGCGCCTACAACGCGGTGCGTCTGGCCGAGCGTTTCGCCCCGCGTGGCCTGGTTCTGGTGGTGCCGGGCATCTATCACGCCGAGGTCTACGGGGTGCCGTTCGGTCCCGCATTCTCGCAACGGATCCGCCAGCCACGCAGTTGGGACGGCAGCGATGCCTGGGGCATGCTCGGGCGTTTCCGCGGGCGTCTGCTGGTGATCGCGGCCGGGGCGGACGAGGTGATTCCGCTGGAGATTCCCCAGCGCCTGTACGATTCGGCAGTCAATGCAGAATCGCGGGCGCTGCTGGTGGTGCCGGACGCGCCGCACAAGGGGTTGCTGGCGCGCATGCTGGATGATCCGCTGTGGCGCCCGCAGTTGCTCGAACACTTGCTGCATTGTCTCGCCACCGCCTAGGCAGTCGCGGGCAGGCTGCGGGTAGCGCGGGTGTAGATGCGCTTCGATGCCTTGCACGCCGGCGGATAACGCTGGAATAGCCGGACGACCCAGTCGGGGCGGGTCTTGCTGGCGTCGTTGAGCCAGTTGGCCAGCGAGTCCTGGGGGTATTTTTCGGCTTCCGCCAGTAGCGGCACCAGCAGCCCTTCGGCAATCTCCGGTTCGCTTTTGAGGCGGGCGATGTGTTCGCACCAGACTCCGCGCGGGCGCAGGATCTCGATGCAGAAGCGGCGCACCAGCGGGTCGCTGGAGGTACTGTGGCGTTGCAACAGGGCGAGGCTGTGGGGCAGGTCGCCCGCCAGTTGCGGGCGCAGGGCCAGCCAGGCCCATTCGCGTACGCCGAAGTGACTATCGGTGGCGAAGCGCAACTGGCTTTGCACGGCTGACTCGACGCCATCGTCGCGCAGCGTCCAGGCGTTGGCGAAGGCAGACCAGCCGCGTACGGTATCGGAAGCATGATTGAACAGCAGGTTGTGCTGTTGGTCCCGGGACTGCGGCGAAGCGGCCTCCAGCCATTGGCCCAATGCCTGGCCAATTGTTGCAACTTTTTTCGAGATACCCAGTGAATGACTGGCCTGGGCAGCCTCCACAAGGGCCTTGCCCAGTGTCCCGTCGAGCTGCGGGGCAATGCTCGCGGCCAATGTCCGCTGGTCTACGGCAAGGCATTCGGCGAGGTTGCGGGTTTGCATAATGCCTTGATCGATAAGTTCTTTTCGGTTCTCGCTCATTGTTCCTTCCTTGGCGGTGGATCGATCTGCAGGCGCCATGCAGCTCTGCCGCTGGGGCTCAATCCGACATTTTCATGCCCACGTTGACGCGATGAATAGCCGCGAACAGACAATAGTGTCATATTGAGATCAATCGTTTGCGGATGTTACCATTTCCTTACTATAAGTAGGGTAATGCCGGGCATTGGAAGCCCGGGCAAAAAGAGGTTTCCCGCCCTTGGGGAACCGCATGGATGCCCAGCGCGTGAACCCCCTCCGGAACACTCCTGTGCACCAGGGCCCGTGCCGTTCGCACGGGTTCCGCTCCCCGATGGCTGCGGCGTCAAGACAGAACACTGATCGGTCACCGTCACCTGCGGCCCGGCCAGGGCGAACTCACAGGTTGGAGAAAGGTATGTCACAGGCATTCACGCTGAAGAACCTCAGCGTTACCCGCAAACTGGGCCTCGGCTTCGGCCTGCTGTTGTCTTTAGCCTTGCTGCTGTCGTTACTCGGCGGCTTCGGCTTGCAGAACAGCAGTGCTTCGCTGAAGCGCATCAGCTTTATCAGCGGCCTGTTCGACGAGATCGTGTTTACCCGCGAGGCCAACTACAACCTGGCCCTGGGCGGCGATGCCCAGCACCAGGCCCTGCACCAGGAGCACCATGCCAAGCTCAAGGAAGGTTTCGATCAACTGGTGCTGGACGCCCGTGAAGGCCGCTGGCCGGCCCAGGACCTGGCCGCCGCGCAGAAGCTCCAGGCCGACCTCGAGCGTTACGGCAAAGCCCGCGAGCAGGCACGCTCGGCGGCCGAACTGAGCGCCGCCAACCAGTTGCTGTCGCAATTGCAGGATGGTGCCAATACCCTCTACTACGCCGAGGAAGAGCGTGCGGCGGAGCAGGTGAAGAGCACCCATATGCTGCTGGCGGTGATCAGCCTGGTGGCGATCCTGTGCGGCATAGTCGTCGCCTTGCTGATCAGTCGGCAGATCGTCTTTCCGCTGCGCCAGGCGGTACAGGCCGCGCAGCGTATCGCCGGCGGCGACCTGACCGTGGATATCAAGGTCGAGCGCAGCGATGAATTGGGCGTGCTGCTGCGCGCGCTGAACACCATGAATACCAGCCTGCGCGAGGTGATTTCGCAAATCGGTTGCGGCTCGCAGCAACTGGCTGCCTCGGCTTCGCAACTGGCTGCGATCACCAGCAGCACCCGCGAAGGCATCGACAGCCAGCGCAACGAAACCGATATGGTCGCCACGGCGATGAACGAGATCGCTGCCACGGTGCAGGAAGTGGCGCGCAACTCCGAGGAGGCCGCCAGCGCCGCCAAGGGCGCCGACCATGAGGTGACCAGCGTGTTGGCCCTGTCCCAGCAGGCGATCCGCCAGATCGAGGCGATGGCCAATGGCGTGGGTATCTCCGCCGAGTCGCTGGGCCGCCTGCAACAGGAATGCGGTCGTATCGGCGCGATCCTCGATGTGATCAAGGCGGTGGCCGAGCAGACCAACCTGCTGGCCCTCAACGCCGCCATCGAGGCCGCCCGTGCCGGTGAGGCGGGGCGCGGCTTCGCCGTGGTCGCCGACGAGGTGCGCAACCTGGCCCAGCGCACCCAGGCCTCGTCCAGCGAGATCGAGCAACTGATCATCAAGCTGCAGCACATCGCCAACGAAAGCACCGGCATGATGCAGACCAACCTGGAGCAGACCAATGCCTCGGTGACCGGCGTGCGCGATACCGGCACGGCGCTGGAGCACATCACCCGCCAGGTTTCGAATATCCAGCAGATGAGCGAACTGATTGCCACCGCCGCGGAAGAGCAAGCGGCGGTGACCGAGGAAATCAACCAGAGCGTGACCCGGGTCCGCGAGACCGCCGAGGAATCGGCCACGGCCAGCGCCGAGATCTCTGCGGCCAGTACCGAACTGAGCCACCTGAGCACTCAGTTGCATGTGATGGTGGGGCACTTCCGCTTCTGATCTGATCCGTATTTTTCTGTGCTTTCTGAATCTGTTATGCAAACAGCCGTTTGCCGAGAATAGGCCCCATGCAGACGGCTCCAGGGCGGAGCGGGCGCTTCGGGTCCGGGTTGTCTGGGCGGCTGATCACCGTTTCGGTGAGGCCGCGATTCTCGGCAAGCGGAGGCAGTGATGGGCAAGATGGCGATTTTTCTGTTCGGGTTTCTGGCACTGGCAATCGTGATTGGGGCGTTGGGGACTATTTCGCCGGTTTGAGTGATGGGCTCGCCGCGGCATTGGCGCGTTTCAACAAGCGAAGGGCATGGGTATCTACACATCTTCCGGCTTATCAAAACACTTGTGCGACGCGGTCCAGGTAGGAGCTGCTTTAGCTGCGATGGACCGCGCTAGCGGTCCCGAAACCATCCCGCACGAGCCTCTGACCAAGCCGCATCCTGGATTCACAGTGCCCAGTCTGCCGCGTTTATCCAGGTTCATTGGATAGACAGGTTTTGGGACCGCTGCGCGGTCCATCGCAGCTAAAGCAGCTCCTACCGGGACCGCGTCGGCCTTCGTTCGAGATGTGTAGATACCCATGCAGCGATGAACCAATCACCAGCGCGGGTCAGCGGCCTTTTTCATACCTGACATCCCGCTCATCCACCCGTCCGACCTGCTGCCAGCCCAGTCGCTGGTAAAAGCCATTGGCGCGAATCCCTGGGTCGCCATCGGTGACCAGCCAGATGCGCTGGTGCCGCTGGAACAGATAGTCTTCGGCCAGGGCCAGCAACGCCTGGCCAATCCCCCGACCTTCGTATCCCGGCCTGACGAACAGGGCAAAGACTTCCCCGGCCTCGCCATCGACCATGGCGAAGCCGGCGGCGTTGCCATCGCTGTGTGCGATCCAGGCGCAGGGTTCGGCTTGCAGGATCGATGTCAGTACCTCAGTAGTGATCCCCAGTTCAGCCATCTGCTCACGGGACAGGTGATTCTGGGTGACGCTGGTGCGGATCTCGAACAGGGTTTCGACGTCCTGTGGAGTGGCGATGCGCAGTTCCATGCTCATGCAGGCTTCCAGGTTGTTGGTTTTTCTGACGCAGTCGAGGATAGCCGGGCAGGGTGGTGGTGTCTTGAGTCATAGTGCCGCCATTCACCCAAGGAGCGTTTCGTGAACACCAAAGATCCCGCCCCGACTGAACCTTTCAAGCGCCTGTTCTTCGCCTTGCCCTGCGCGCCCGCCCAGGGCAAGGCGCTGTCGCGCTGGCGCGCCGACCTGCGCTTGCGCAGCGGCAAGCCGGTGCCGGCGGAGAATTTCCACCTGACCCTGATGTTTCTCGGCGCGGTGGGTGTCAGCCAGTTGCCGGCCATCCTTGAGGCAGCCGCACGGATAGCGCCGCTGGAGCGGCTGGAACCGTTGATCCTCGATCGCCTGGAGGTCTGGCGGCGCAGCCAGGCGCTGGTGCTTACCGCGGAGCAGCCACCCAAGGCTCTGCTGCGTTGGGTCTATCAGTTGCAGGAGGCGCTGTTGCCGCTGGGTTTCATGGTCGATCCGCGGGAGTTCCGCCCGCACCTGACCCTGATGCGTGATTTCCGCCAAGGCGTGCCGGAGGCGGCCGTCGCCCCGGAGTTTCGCTGGGATGCACGGGAGTTCGTGCTCTACGAGTCGTACAAGGGCCGCTACCACTCCCTCGCGCAATGGCCATTGCTGGCCAGGTGAATATCGCCACAAGTTAGATCGCCGCCGCCGTACCGTTCCTATACTCCAGGAAGCTCTGGCGATGGGTGACGACGGTGGATCGGCAGTCCCTGTGGTGCGTGTGGTGGGTGGCGCTGTTGCTGGTCCTGTCTGGCTGCGGCTCTCGCAATCGCGTGCCCGAGGTACCACCGGTGGTGCTTTCGCCAGCCGCCTGGCAGCAGGTGGACCGGGAGATCGTCATGGCCTCTCGGGGCGCCGCCGGTGCGGCCGGGGACTATGCGCGACGCTCGATGCGGGTGTGGCGCGAGCAGGTCCAGGCGCGTACCGAGGAGAGCTTCATCCCCTGGTTTACCGGCTATTGGACCCAGCAATGGCTGACCCTCAAGGTGGCCTGGTACAAGATGAGCCAGGACCGCGACCATCCGGACAACCGCCTGGCCCTGTACCTGCAGGAGGCCTACCGCGACAAGGTGCTGGAGCCGGTGGCCGAGCAGATCAACCCGGACCTGATTCGCGAGCGGGCGACCGAACTCTACGTTCAGTTGCTCGATCAGCAGGTCCAGGGTATCGGCCAGCGTTACCGTGCGGCGCCGGACCAGTTCTCCCTGCACCTCAACCGGATTCCGGCCATTGCCCTCGGGCCGCCCGCCGCGCGTGGCGCCAGCCTTTATCAACTGCTGGCGGCACGGCCGTTCGTGCAACTGCCGGCCTGGCTGGCCCTCGACGAGCAGATTCGCAAGGCAGCGGCAGCCAATGCGACGGCCTCGGACAACGGCCTGTCGTCGGTAGCGAGCAAGGCCAGTACCCGGCTGGAGGCCACCCTGGCACCCCGTGGCGCACTCAGTGCGGTGGCGGCGGCGGTGGGCAAGGCGGCCGGCATGGCGATTTCCGTGGCCTCGGCCGGGATCGGCGCGATGCTGCACGAGAGTGATCGGCCAGAGATGGTCGAGCAGCTGCGGGTGATCCTCAATGCGGCGTTGAATGAGGAATGGCAGAACCTGATGGAGAACCACGGCACCGGGGTAATGGCCGGAGTGTGGTCGCTGTCGGGGCAGATCGAGGGAAGCCTCGGAAGCGGTGTTGAAAAGGCGCCGGCAGTAGATGCCAATCCTTGGTGAAACAGTGGGTTGGGCGTGACAGTTAAAGTGAATTATTTTTTGTGAAAATCATTTAAAAACAGATGGTTACGGTGGTTTCTTCTAGTTGGTTATGGGTTTCCTTCGTCCAGAGCAAGCAAAAAGGCCATATCGATGTGCGATCGATATGGCCTTTTATGTTATTAAAAGTCTTTTAAATCAATGAGTTAAAAGATAAATCTCAAGCAATGCTTTGAGTCTTGTTTTGCTGCTTTTTGCCTGCCTGGATACGGCAAGCTTCGCCAAACGCCTCGAACATCCGGACCGAATCCGGGTTCTTCGCCGCTTGCCATTCCGGGTGCCATTGCACGGCGAACAGGAACGGCGACAGGCTCGGTGCGTGGATCGCTTCGACCAGGCCGTCCTCGGCATGGGCCAGCGCTTCGACGCCATCGCCCAGGGTTTTCAGGCCCTGGCCGTGCAGCGAGTTGACGCGGATCTCGTCGCTTTGCAGCAGCTCCTGCAGCCAGCTGCCTGGCTTCAGGCGCACGCTATGGGAGGCGGCGTACTGCACGTCCACCGGATCGTCCGGGTTTTCCCGGTGGTCGTTAAAGCCCGGTTCGGCGTAGACCTTCTGGTAGATGTCGCCACCCAGGGCCACGTTGATTTCCTGCATGCCGCGGCAGATGCCGAAGATCGGCAGGCCACGGGCGATCGCCAGTTGTACCAGCGGCAGGTCGAAGAGGTCGCGGTCGCGGTCCTGGGCCTTGCCCGGGGTCTGGTTTTCCTGGCCATAGAGGGCCGGGTCGATATTGCTCCCGGCGCCGGTCAGGTACACGCCGTCGGCCATGTCCAGATATTGTTCGAGGTCATCGACGCCGCAGCAGGTCGGCACCATGACCGGGACGCAGCCGGCATGCTCCACCAGCGGCACGATGTACTTGTGGGTCATCACCTGGTAGTCGTGACCCTTGCGCTCTTGAGTGCCCATGGTCATCAGGACCACGGGTTTGCGGGATTTCTGATTCTTATTGCCAATGTTGCTGTTGGGCATATGTCACCTTGGGACAGGCGCAGCCTGTCATTGTTGTGCAGGCGCGCCGGTCTCGACCTGGCGCTGCCTGGGGTTTCGAGCACTGCCGGGATGCACGCGAAGGTCTGGTCCCGGTCGAAACCTGCCGCATAGCTTGCCAGAGCCGTTAAATATATCAAGCGGATTCATTCGTTCGTGTGCGTATTTTTTGACGTGAAACCTGCGATTTATCGTTTAACTGCCTGAAATGGTGGGCGTAAATGTGACGTATAACGGACGTGCTAGTTCATTATATTTAACGAATCTGGCGACACCTGGAGCGGCGTCCTACAGTGACCCTTGCGGCCCGAAAGCCCGGCTCTTAAGCTGCGCAATCACCGTTGATATCAGTCTGACCATGCCGAAACCAAGACCCTCCCTGACCCTCACCCTGTTGCAAGCCCGGGAAGCCGCCATGGCCTTCTTCCGGCCCTCCCTCAACGAACATGGCCTGACCGAACAGCAATGGCGGGTGATCCGCATCCTGCGCCAGCAGGGCGAGCTGGAAAGCCATCAACTGGCGGAGCTGGCGTGCATCCTCAAGCCCAGCATGACCGGAGTGCTCAGCCGCCTGGAGCGTGATGGCCTGGTACGACGCAAGAAATCCAGCAGCGACCAGCGCCGGGTCTTCGTCGGCCTGACCGAGCAGGGCCAGCAGTGCTTCATCGCCATGAGCGAGGACATGGAGCGCAACTACCAGCGCATCCTCGAGCAGTTCGGCGATGACAAACTCCAGGCATTGCTGGGGTTGCTCAACGAGTTGAAGAACGTCAAGCCCTGAGCCGGGCTGTGGCACGTTATTCGCGCAAGTAAAAAGTCCTACATATACTGTCGGATATCCGCCACAGCTTGTCGTCGTCGGTCGGACCTCGACGCCTCAATGCCCGTTGGTAGTGCCGTATCCGCAGTAGCCCGCACCCGAGGCGTTCTTGCCAGACGCTAAAGAGAGGCTATTGCGATGGATATTGTCAGTCTGATCGTGCAGATCGTCAGTGGTGTGGTAGGCGGCAACGCGGCGGGGTTGAGCAAGGAGGGCATGGGGCCGCTGCTCAATTCCATTCTCGGCGGGGTGGGTGGCGTGGTGGTTGGGCAGATCCTGGCCCATCTCACTGGCGATCAGTCACTGGCCGAAGCGGGGGCGGCGGGTTCCCTCGATATCCCGGCGATTATCAGCAGCGTGATCGGCGGTGGTGCCGGTGGTGCGGTGCTGACCTGGGTGGTGGGCTTCATCAAGAGCAAGATGCAGACCCATTGATGTGAGCGCTATCGCCGGCAAGCCGGCTCCCACAGTGATCTTGCCGGGCACAAGGCCCATGGTTGGCACATAACCCTGTGGGAGCCGGCCCAGCCTTTCAGGCTGCGCTGTCGCGCAGAGAACAGGTCTAAAAGCGACGCGGTCCCTGTGGGAGCGGGTTTACCCGCGATTACGATGGCGTCGGTGATGCCAACATCGTAATCGCGGGTAAACCCGCCCCCATAAATACCTGCAAAATCAATAAGTTATGTGTTGTTCTATGAGAGCCGGCTTGCCGGCGATAGGGCCATCCGTTGCAACACAGATTTCAGTGCGTCACACACCCCTCGACCTTCACCGTACGCTGTGTGGTCGCCGGGTTCTTCGCCAGCTTCTCGCCCACTCGCGCCGGCCGCGGTTGCAGTTCGCCGCCGCAGTTCGGGCATTTGCCCTTGAGCGTGTCCTGCGCGCAGTCGCGGCAATAGGTGCATTCGAACGAACAGATCATCGCGTCACGGCTGTCGCCCGGCAGTGGTGTGGCACAGCATTCGCAGCAAGGACGAAGTTCCAGCATCGGGGGAAATCCTTTCTTGGGTGGTGGTTGCGCTACTGTGCAGGCGCAGTGATGGCAATGCAATACGCCTCAGGGCCGGTACAGGTGGGCATGTCCGGCGCGGTACAGCGCTGACTCGCTGAAGCTGTCGGCGGCCAGCACCCGGCCAACAAGAATCAGTGCGGTGCGCCGGAATCCCTTGGCAGCACTCAGCTCGACGATATCGTCCAGCGTTCCCAGCACCCAGTCCTGATCCGGCCAGGTCGCACGATGGACCACGGCGATCGGGCAGTCGCCGCCGTAGTGCGGGCGCAACTCCTCGACGATCCGTGGCAGATGACGCACCCCCAGGTGGATTGCCATGGTGGTCTGGTGGCTGGCCAGGCTGGCCAGGGCTTCGCCTTGCGGCATGGGTGACGAATCGGCGAAGCGGGTGAGGATCACGCTCTGGGCGATATCCGGCAGGGTCAGTTCGCAGCCGAGCAGGGCGGCGCTGGCAGCAGTGGCGGTGACGCCGGGGATGATCTGGTAGGGAATGCCCAATGCGCGCAGGTGGCGGATCTGCTCGCCGATGGCGCCGTACAGGCTGGGGTCGCCGCTGTGCACACGGGCCACGTCCTGGCCTTTGTCGTGCGCCTCGCGGATGGCCTTGATGATCTGCTCCAGGTGCAGTTCGGCACTGTTGATCAGGGTCTCGGCGTTGTGGCCTTCGAGCACCGCAGTGGGCACCAGGGAGCCGGCATAGATGATCACCGGGCACTGGCGGATCAGGCGCTGGCCCTTGACGGTGATCAGCTCCGGATCGCCGGGGCCGGCACCGATGAAATAAACGGTCATGAGAGGTCTCGCGAAGGCAGGGTGGCGAATTATCCGCCAGAAGCAGGGATCCAGGCCAATGCCAGGGTCATCTCGTCGCGCACGATGCGTTCGACCCGCAGTTGCGCCGTACCACCGCCCAGTCGCTCGGCCAGGGCCAGGGCACTGCTTTCCGCCACGCCATAACACCCGCTATGGCGGAAGGTGATCGCGGAACGATGGCTAAGACGCGGGGCGAACGAGGCCAGTTCGATGGCGCTGAAGAAGTGCAGGGGCAGGGCGAGGTCGCTGGCCAGTTGCAGCAGCCCGCTTTCACCGCGCTTGAGGTCGATGCTGGCCAGGCCGACCAGGGCACTGAAGGGCATGTTGCGCGACTGCATCACATCCCGCAGCAGCCCGGCCAGTTCACTGGCCGGGACGCCTCGACGGCAGCCCAGCCCGGCGTACAGCGGTGCCACGCCGGGCGGGACGGCCATCAGGCAGCTTGGCGCCGGTACAGCCAGGCGCTGATCAGGCCCAGGGCCAGCCAGAAGCCGGCATTGGTCAGCAGCGAAGCAACGATGAACTGCGATTCCAGGGCTTCCGGGGCCAGGCTTTCATGGACCTCCGGTTGCGGCGCGCCGATCACGTGGGGGATCACCAGCAGGGCCAGTCCGGCAGCCTTGAGCACCCAGTTGCCGGCGAACACCATCAGCGCCAGGCCGACGGCGGTGGCGGCAGCGGTACCTACCCACCAGAACTGGCGCTGGGCCAGATCGGCGGCAGCGGTGCCCGGCAACTCCGGTGGCAGGCCGAGGTTCGGCGCCAGGCAGAACACGGCGAAACCGCCCAGTCCCCAGAGCGCGCCGACGCCGACGCTGCCAGGGTTGCGCAGGGTGTACATGGCTGCCAGCAGCAGGGCGAAGCCCACCGCGACGACCAGGTTGCCGCCGGTGGTGGACAGCACGCGCTGCCAGCCATCTTCCGGCGACCAGGCTTCTGCGTCGTGGTGATGACCTTCGCCGGCCGCAGCGGCATCGGCGTGTTCGTGCTCATGAGCGGCGGCCGGGGCCGAGTTTTCGTAGGTTTCCGCCTTGAGGATCAGCGGCGCGACCCAGAAACTCTGCAGCAGGGTCAGCAACAGCGCGGCCAGCAGACCGGTAAAGCCCGCAGTGCGAGCGATGCGAGTGAACATGCGGTCAGGCCTCAGTGGCAGGGGAAGGCGGCGCTGTGGCGGGTGTCGTGGGCGGCGTTGTGCACCGCTTCGATATGCGAGAAGCCGGCGAAGTAGACCAGGCACAGGCCCAGGACCGAGGCGCTGACGGCAGCGACGATGCGCTGGCTGAGGGTCGTGGAGGTGCTGCTGGCGTGGCTGGCGGTGCTGGTGATGGGCATGGCGCTTTCCTCTGGGGGTGTTGTCCTGGCAACGGGCAAGCGCGAAGAACTCCCGGGCGCAAGGCGCCGAGGAGTTGCAACATCGCCCGCCCACCGCGGGTTTGGTCAAATCGGTCTTGGGCCGGTCTCCGGGCTTGCAAGGGGTTGATTACCACGGCGTCTCCTTCCCATGCCGGACTGCTGGCACAGTGGATCAGACGCTTTCCTTGCCTACCGTTGCGGGGGCAGCACCGGATTTGTCAGACCTGCAAGGTCGCGACGTACCGGTTTCCCGTTTCACCTTTTGTAATAAAAAAGGCACCCAAACGAATCGCGCTAGGAAATCACGCGCGTTGACATCCGTCAATACAGCGGTTGACCGCCCTTCGGGCACTGCGTAGCCTTGCCGCTTCGAGGTTCTCCGGCCCTGCAAGACGAGTGTCGGAGCTAAGACGGGAACGCGGTACCAAGCCGCGGCTGCCCCCGCAACTGTAAGCGCTGAGCCCATCGACCATTGCCACTGCCGATATATAAGGCGGGAAGGCGTCGATGGCGTCCCCGGGACACCGCGCGAGCCAGGAGACCTGCCTCGAACAGATTGCACATTAACCGGGCGGGGTGATCCGGTGGCGAACGCGTCCAGACCGCAAGGTCCGTGGCAGCCGTCCCCCATGCCCGCCATCCTGCCAAGGGCATCCGACATGAAAACACTGGCCAAACTCCCCGTTACCATCGTTACCGGCTTCCTCGGCTCGGGTAAGACCACCCTGCTGCGGCACATGCTGGACAACGCCAATGGCCGCCGTATCGCGGTGATCGTCAACGAATTCGGCGAACTGGGCATCGACGGTGAAATCCTCAAGCAATGCAGCATCGGCTGCACCGAGGAAGAGGCCAACGGCCGTGTCTACGAACTGGCCAACGGCTGCCTGTGCTGCACCGTCCAGGAAGAGTTCTTCCCGGTGATGCGCGAGCTGGTGGCGCGCCGTGGCGACCTTGACCAGATCCTGATCGAAACCAGCGGCCTGGCCCTGCCCAAACCCCTGGTCCAGGCCTTCCAATGGCCGGAAATCCGCAACGCCTGCACCGTCGACGCAGTGATCACCGTGGTCGACAGCCCGGCCGTGGCTGCCGGCACCTTCGCCGCCTTCCCGGAGCAGGTCGATGCCCAGCGCAAACTGGACCCGAACCTCGACCACGAGTCGCCGCTGCATGAACTGTTCGCTGACCAACTGGCCAGCGCCGACCTGGTGATCCTCAACAAGGCCGACCTGATCGCCCCCGAGGCCCTGGCCGCAGTGCGCGCCGAAGTGCAGGAAGAACTGCCGCCGGCAGTGAAGGTGATCGAAGCCAGCAAGGGCGTGCTGCCCTTGGAAGTGCTGCTGGGCCTCGGTGCCGAGTCGGAAGCCCACATCGATGGCCGCCGCACCCACCATGATTCCCACCATGACGGCGATGATGACCACGACGATCACGATCACGACGCCTTCGACTCCATCTCCCTCGACCTGCCCGAGGCCGACGAAGCCCTGCTGCTGGACGCCCTGACCCAGCTGGTGGTGGACACCGGCATCCTGCGGGTCAAGGGCTTCGCGGCGATCCCCGGCAAGCCGATGCGCCTGCTGATCCAGGGCGTGGGCACGCGCTTCGACAAGCACTTCGACCGCGCCTGGCGCAGTGATGAGGCACGCATTACCCGCCTGGTGCTGATCGGCCAGGACCTCGATGCCGTGGCCCTGGAAGCCCGCCTGCGCGCTGCCTTGGGCGCCTGATCCATGCACCTGCTGCGGACCCAGCCCGGCGGCTTCGTGCCGGACGACAGCATTGCCGATCTCGGCCAGACCCCGGCCGAGCTGGTGATTCTCTGCAGCGGTGACTCGCACCTGGCGCTGCTCGCGGAAACCGCCCGCGAGCTGCCGGAGGATTACCCCAGCCTGCGTCTGGCCAACCCCATGCAGGTGCAGAACCACGCCTCGGTCGATTTGTACATCGACGAGGTGCTGCGTCATGCCAAGGTGATCCTGGTGTCGCTGCATGGCGGTATCGGTTACTGGCGCTACGGTGTCGAGCAACTGGTCGAGCTGGCCGCCCGTGGCGTGCAACTGATCCTGGTCCCGGGCGACGACCGCCCGGACCCGGAGCTGAGCAGCCTGGGCAGTGTGACCGGCGAGCAGGCCGAGCGCCTCTGGCACTTCCTGCGTCAGGGCGGCAAGGCCAATGCCCTGAATCTGTTCAACTGCCTCGCCAGTCTCTGGCTGGGGCGCGATTACCCCTGGGACGAGCCCCGGCAACTGCCGCGTACCAGCCTGTATCACCCGCGTCATGCCGAGGCCGGACTGGCCGAGTGGCGTGGCGACTGGCAGCCCGGCCGGCCGGTGGTGCCGATCCTGTTCTACCGCTCCCATCTGCAGGCGGCCAACACCGGCTTTATCGATGTGTTCTGCCAGCGTCTTGACGGCGCCGGGCTCAATCCGCTGCCGATCGCCGTGGCCAGCCTCAAGGAAGCTGGTTGTCTGGCCCAGGTCGAGGCGTGGCTGGATGAAACCGCCGCCGCGCTGATCATCAACACCACCGGCTTCGCCCAGTCCAGCCCGGAACAGCCCCATCTGCGTCCGTTCCGCCGCGATATCCCGGTGTTGCAGGCTATCTGCGCCCAGGACAACGAACCCGGCTGGCAGGCCAGCGAGCAGGGCCTCGGCGCTCGCGACCTGGCCATGCATATCGCCTTGCCGGAGCTGGACGGGCGCATCATCACCCGGCCGATCAGCTTCAAGGACCTGGCCTGGCGCAGCGAGCGCAGCCAGTCCGACGTGGTTTGCTACCGGCCGCAGCCGGAGCGCATGGACTTCGTCGCCGAACTGGCGCGGCGCTGGTGCGAACTGGCGCGCCTGCCGAATTCGCAGAAGCGCGTGGCCCTGGTGCTGGCCAACTATCCGACCCGCGACGGGCGTATCGGCAATGGCGTCGGCCTGGATACCCCGGCGGCGGCGCTGAATATCCTCCGTGCGTTAAAGGCGCAGGATTATCCGGTCGGTGATCTGCCGGACAGCGGTACGCAACTGATCCATGACCTGCTCGGCGGTGTCAGCAACGACCTCGACAGCCTCGACCAGCGCCCGTGCATGCAAAGCATGGCGCTGGACGATTACCTGGCGGCCTTCGCCCAATTGCCCGAAACCAACCAGCGGGCGGTGCGCGAGCGCTGGGGCGAGCCGCAGCAGGACCCGATGTTCCGTGGCGGGCGGATGATGGTGGCCGGCCTGCGCCTGGGCCTGACCTTCGTCGGCATCCAGCCGGCGCGGGGTTATCAGCTCGACCAGAGCGCGGTCTACCACGACCCCGACCTGGTGCCGCCCCATGGCTACCTGGCCTTCTATTTCTGGCTGCGTCATGGCTTTGCCGCCGATGCGCAGATCCATGTCGGCAAGCACGGCAACCTGGAGTGGCTGCCGGGCAAGGGCGTCGGCCTGTCGGCGCAGTGCTGGCCGGACGCCTTGATCGGGCCCTTGCCGAATATCTATCCGTTCATCGTCAATGACCCGGGCGAGGGCGCCCAGGCCAAACGGCGCACCCAGGCGGTGATCATCGATCACCTGATGCCACCGCTGACCCGCGCCGAAACCTATGGCCCGCTGCGCAACCTGGAGCGCCTGGCCGACGAATACTACGAAGCGCAACTGCTCGATCCGCGGCGCGCCGTGGAATTGCAGAAAGAGATCCTGCAACTGGTGCGCGACAACCATATCGACCGCGAATTGCAACTCGACGGCGCGCTGGACGATGCGGCGGTGTGGCTGCCGCGGCTGGACACCTACCTCTGCGACCTCAAGGAGTCGCAGATCCGCGATGGCCTGCATGTGTTCGGCGAATCGCCGGTCGGCCGGCTGCGGATCGATACCCTGGCAGCGTTGCTGCGGGTCGCCCGTGGCGATGGCCGTGGCGCCAATGCCAGCCTGCCACGGGCGCTGGCGCGGGCCATGGGCCTGGGCTTCGATCCGCTGGACTGTGATCTGGGCGAGGCCTGGCAGGGATTGCGTCCTGCGTCGCTGGCGGACCTGGACTGCGGTCCGTGGCGTACCGCCGGGGATACCCGCGAGCGCCTGGAAATCTTCGCGACGCAACTGATCGAACGGACCCTGGCTGGCGAGCCGGCAGTGCCGAGCGAGCCGGCCTGGGACGAGGTCCTCGCCGTGCTCGACGCTCTACGCGAGCGGGTTGCACCGCAACTGGACGGTTGCGGCGCTGCAGAAATGCACGGCGTGCTGTCCGCCCTGGACGGCCGTTTCGTCCCTGCCGGGCCCAGCGGGGCGCCGAGTCGCGGGCGTCTCGATGTGCTGCCCACCGGGCGCAACTTCTATACCGTCGATGTGCGCAATCTGCCCACGGCTACGGCCTGGCGCCTGGGCTTCACCTCGGCCAGCCTGATTCTCGAACGCCATTTGCAGGATCACGGCGACCACCTGCGCCAGCTCGGCCTGTCGGTCTGGGGCACGGCGACCATGCGCACCGGCGGCGACGATATCGCCCAGGCCATGGCCCTGATGGGCGTGCGCCCGGTGTGGGCGGCGGGCAGTCATCGGGTCGACGACTTCGAGATCCTGCCCCTGAGCCTGCTCGATCGACCGCGGGTCGACGTGACCCTGCGGGTGTCCGGCTTCTTCCGCGATGCCTTCGGCAACCTGATCAAGCTGTTCGATGCCGCCGTGCATGCGGTGGCGGCGCTGGATGAGCCGGAAGACATGAATCCCCTGGCGGCGCGGGTGCGCAGCGAGCGTGCCGAGCTGCTGGCCAGCGGCCTGGATGAAGAGCAGGCGCGGCGCCAGGCTGGTTGGCGGGTGTTCGGCTCCAAGCCCGGGGCCTACGGCGCCGGGGTGCAGAACGCCATCGACGGCCGCCTGTGGCACAGCCGCGAGGACCTGGCCGAGGTCTACCTCAACCACGGCGGCTATGCCTATGGCGGTGCCGACGAGGGCACCGAGGCCCGTGGTCATTTCGCCCGGCGCCTGGGCCAGGTCCAGGCCGTGCTGCAAAACCAGGACAACCATGAGCACGACCTGCTCGATTCCAACGACTACTACCAGTTCCAGGGCGGCATGCTCGCGGCGGTGGAAAGCCTTGGCGGCAGTAGCGTCGCCAGCTATCACGGCGACCATAGCCAGCCGGAGCGTCCGCGCATCCGCACCCTGAAGGAAGAGCTGAACCGGGTGATCCGTGCCCGGGCGCTGAACCCGAAGTGGATCGACGGGGTCAAGCGCCACGGCTACAAGGGCGCCTTCGAGCTGGCGGCGACGGTAGACAACCTGTTCGCCTTCGACGCCACCACCCATCTGATCGATGACCACCATTACCAGGCGCTGGCCGATGCCTACGTGCTCGATGCCGCGACCCGCGACTTTATCCGCCAGCACAACCCCGAGGCCCTGCGCGACATCACCGAGCGCCTGATCGAGGCCCAGCAGCGCGGCCTCTGGCAGGCGCCGGGAGACTACCGCGAGGCCCTGGAAGAACAGCTGCTGGACGGCGAGGAAGACCGTTGAAATGACTGAACCCGTGCATTTCCCCCTGGCCGCCGTGGTCGGCGCCGAGGAATTGAAGCTGGCTCTGTGCCTGACCGCCATCGACCCGAAGATCGGCGGCGTGCTGATCGAAGGGCCGCGGGGCATGGCCAAGAGCACCCTGGCCCGGGGCTTGGCCGACCTGCTCGGCGAAGGGCCGTTCGTAACCTTGCCGCTGGGCGCCACCGAGGAGCGTCTGGTCGGCACCCTCGACCTGGATGCCGCCCTAGGCCAGGGCCGCGTGCAGTTCTCCCCGGGCGTGCTGGCCAGGGCCGATGGCGGCGTGCTGTATGTCGACGAGGTCAACCTGCTGGCCGACCACCTGGTGGACCTGCTGCTGGACGTCGCTGCCAGCGGCACCAACCGGATCGAGCGTGACGGCCTGTCCCACCGGCACAGTGCGCGCTTTGTGCTGATCGGTACGATGAATCCGGAGGAAGGCGAGTTGCGCCCGCAACTGCTGGACCGTTTCGGGCTCAATGTCGCCCTGACGGGGCAGCCGCTACCCGAGGCACGGGGGCAGATTTTGCGTCGACGCCTGGCTTTCGACAGCGACCCGGAAGGCTTCGTCGCGCAGTGGGCGACGGTGCAGGCGCAATTGCGTGAACGTTGCCAGGCGGCGCGGCAGCAGTTGTCGTCGATCGAGCTGGACGATCGCTCCCTCGCCGTGATCACCGCACGCTGCTTCGAGGCCGGCGTGGATGGCCTGCGTGCCGATCTGGTCTGGTGGCGTGCGGCTCGGGCCCATGCTGCCTGGCGCGGTGGCGAGCGGATCGAGGATGAGGATATCGAGGCGGTGGCCGAGTTCGCCTTGCGTCATCGCCGCCAGACGCCGCCGGCCGGAAGTCAGCCACCGGCACCGCCCGCAGGCCAGCAGGCGCAAACGGACTCTGCAGCGAGCGGGCAGTGGGGTGAGATGCCGGCGCAGCCGGTGGCCACCGGGGCCCGACGCGAGGTGCCGAGCTGGCCAAAAAAGCCCTGAGCATCCGTGCCCGCGCCAGCGCGGATGCCAGGCCCAAGGCCGGCAGGCTCGACCAGGGCCCGCGCGGCCGCGGGCGCAGTGCGGGGCAGGGCAAGGTGGACTGGCCGGGCACCCTGCTCAACGGACGGCCACGACAGCGCAGCGATCTGCGCTGGATCCAGCGTAATGCCAGCCATCCGCAGCTCTGGCTGGTGATCGTCGACGCCTCGGCCTCGACCCGGCGTCATCAGGCCTTGAGCCGGGCCAAGGGCGTGCTGGCGGGGCTTTTCGACCAGGCCTATCGCACCCGCGCGCGGCTGGCCTTGCTGACGGCCAGCGGCAGTAGCCCGCGCTGGCAGCGCCACGGCCTGAAAGCCTCGGCGGCCTTGCAGCCATGGCTGGCGGCGCTCGGGGCAGGGGGCGGCACGCCGTTGCTGGCGGCGCTGGAAGAGGCGAGGCAGTGGCTGTTGCGTCGACAGAAGCAATTTCCCGGTGAGGTGCAGCGCTGCCTGCTGCTGACCGACGGACGGTTGACGATCAAGGAGCAACTTCAGGCGCTGCCGTGCAGCACTTTATTGCTCGATATGGAAAGGGCGCCGATTCGTCTGGGACGGGCGCGGCAGCTTGCGGAAAGTTTGCAGGCGGATTACCGGCATATCGACGAGTTGCCACTTGATGAACTGCGGTGAAGTGTCGCAGCGACAATAAGGTACAACTTGGCGACATGAAAAAAGTGCACCCCGAGGTGCACTTTTTCGAATGGGGAAGTTACTTCGGCATGGTCCAGGGTTGCAGGTCGTAACCCTTGTCGCGCAGTTCGGCGCGGACTTCCTCGATCAGGTGCGCCCACTGTGCCGGGTCGGAGTAGGTGCTGCTCGGTACCTGCTTGCTGCCAATCCGGGTGCTGGTCCGGTCAATCACTGCAAGGCTCAGCTCGCCAGTACCGTTTGGCGCATCCCAGGCAACGCACTGGAAGGGTTCGAAGGCGTGGTCGGCAATCAGCAGTGCTTCGTTGACACGCAGCGGAGCGTTCATGGGTTCGGTCTCTCTATGGTCCCAAACATCGATAAGAAAGTTGCCGGAGCGTGATTCGCCGCGGCAGGTTACTTGTACTGATGTCCGCAGTAACAGGGTAAGTCACACGCTGGCGAAAAATTTTTTAATCAGTCTTCGGACATTGTTTATTTCCCGGCGCTTGTGACGTTGAATTCCGAGGAATGTTCCATGAAGGAAATGTAATTGGATTTTTCAACGGACAGACGGTAGTGGGGCTTCCGGCGTTCGTTGCTACTGTTACAAACGGGTCTGCCAAGATGCTGTTTCTATTCGATTTTCTAAAAATTGACGTCAAGGAAAGATCATGCTCGAGCCTGCCCCGCACCGTCGTTTGCTGGTGGTCGATCCCTGTGATGATTGCCATCGCCTGTTGCCCGGTTTACGCAGCATCGGCTGGGACGTGCATAGCTGTACCCTGGCCACGGCGCTCGAGCATCCCTGCGATGTCGGCCTGTTGCGCTTGCAGGGCACGCACCTGCAACGTCCCGAGGCGGTCAAGGACCTGATCAGTCGCAGCGGCGCCGAATGGATCGCGGTTCTCAGCCCCCAGGAGCTGCGGGCGCAGAAGGTCGGCGATTTTGTCTGCGAATGGTTTTTCGACTTCCACACCCTGCCGTTCGATGTGTCGCGGGTCCAGGTGACCCTCGGTCGTGCCTTCGGCATGGGACGCCTGCGCGGCAAGGGCGCGGCCCGGGTCGAGGAGCCGGAGCATGAACTGCTCGGTGACAGCCGGCCGATCCGCGACCTGCGCAAGTTGCTGAGCAAGCTGGCACCGACCGAGTCGCCGGTGTTGATCCGCGGCGAGAGCGGCACCGGCAAGGAACTGGTGGCGCGGACCCTGCACCGCGAGTCGTTGCGCCATGACAAACCCTTCGTGGCGATCAATTGCGGAGCGATTCCCGAACACCTGATCCAGTCCGAGCTGTTCGGTCATGAGAAGGGCGCCTTTACCGGTGCCCATCAACGCAAGGTCGGACGCATCGAGGCGGCCCACGGCGGCACCCTGTTCCTCGACGAGATCGGTGACTTGCCCCTGGAATTGCAGGCCAACCTGCTGCGCTTTCTCCAGGAAAAGCATATCGAGCGGGTTGGTGGCAGTCAGCCGATCGCGGTGGATGTGCGGGTGCTGGCGGCGACCCACGTGGACCTGGAAAGCGCCATCGTCAGCGGGCGTTTTCGCGAAGACCTGTATTACCGCCTGAATGTCCTGCAGGTGGTCACCGCGCCGTTGCGCGACCGGCATGGCGACCTGTCGATGCTCGCCAGCCATTTTTCCCGCTTCTACAGCCAGGAAACCGGTCGCCGCCCGCGTACCTTCAGCGAGGATGCCCTCAGCGCCATGGGCAAGCACGACTGGCCGGGCAATGTCCGCGAGCTGGCCAACCGCGTACGGCGCGGCCTGGTGCTGGCGGAAGGGCGACAGATCGAACCGCGCGACCTGGGGTTGATCGAGCAGCAGCACAACGTGGTGGCGCCCATGGGGACGCTGGAGGACTACAAGCACCAGGCGGAGCGCCAGGCACTGTGTGACGTGCTGGACAGGCACAGTGACAACCTGAGTGTCGCGGCCAAGGTGCTGGGGGTTTCGCGGCCGACCTTCTACCGCTTGCTGCACAAGCATCAGATTCGCTGAGGGTTCTCAGCTGTCTTCAAAGGTCCCTCATGGAACAAGCTGAAATCTCCTGATTGAGCGCTATTTGTAGGAGCGAGGCTTGCCCGCGAAAGGACCGCGCAGCGGTCCCAAATTTGTGTGGTTGCCGCAAACCTGGGACCGCTGCGCGGTCCTTTCGCGGGCAAGCCTCGCTCCTACAGGCGATTGGCGGATCAGAAGTAGTACGGGAATTTCAGGCTGAAGGTGAAGTCCGGCGCGTCGTCGGTGAGTCCGATGGACAGGTTCGGCACGACGGTCAGCTTGTCGGTGGCGGCCACGGTCATGCCGACGTTGAAGTAGGCGGCGTTGGCGTCGCTGCCGACGATGGTGGTCCAGTCCTCGCCATCGGCCTTGGTCTTGGCGCGACGCACGATCAGGTCGGTGACGGAGAACGACATGCTCATCTTCTCGTTGAGGGCGAAGGCGATGCCCGCACCGATCTGGAAGCTGTCGCCCAGCTTGACCTTGCCCGGGACCTTCTGGTTTTCCGTGGAGCTGATATCGCTGAACGAGTCCTCCAGGTTGTAGGTGTAGGACAGGCTGCCGAACAGCACCGCCGGATCGAAGGTCTTGACCAGCGAGATGCCGGGGGTAATGGACCAGACCCCGTTGCCGGTGGGCAGGCTTTCCGGATAGCTCAGGCTGTCGTTGCCGGGATCCTGGCGGAACTTGATGCCATAGGGTTCCTTGCCGGTAGGGGCCTTGACCCGCAGGGAGACCACTGCGTCCGGGGCATATTCCGACTCGTCCATGAATTTGTAGGCAATGCCGACGTTGACATCGCCCAGGGTCGGGTCGCGGGTGACGCTTTTGTCCGACAAGGCCGCGCCCGAGCCGCCGGCACCGCCGGACTGGAAGGTGGAGTCGCGATAGACCACGGGAACGTTGACATCGAACTGCCAGCGCTGGTCGAAGTTGTAGCGCGCGGTCAGGTCCAGGGTCCAGGTGTCGGCTTTGATCCGGTCGAGGTTGATATTGCCGAGGAAGATCGAGTCCAGAGCGAGAAAGCCGTTGAGCGTCAACTGCTTGGTGTCATAACGGGCGTAGGTGATGCCTGTCTCGAAGCTGAACTTGCCGCCGCCGAAGAAGCCGCTGGCTTCGTCGTACAGGTTGGAAACGCTTTGCGCCGGCTCCGAATCGTCCTTGAGTGATTCGCCGTAGGAGCTGCCGGTGCCGGAAGCGGCAACGGTCTGCTCGCTACCATGGACCGGCTTGGACGCTGGCGAACGCACCAGGCGCTTGGGTTGGCTGGCGGCCGGCTGGTCCTCGACCTGGCGAACCCGCTGCTCAAGCACCATCAGCGCCTGCTGCTGCTGTTCGTAGCGTTGCTTGAGGGCCTGCAACTCCTGTTTCAAGGCCTCTACCTGGGGATCCTGCGCCGCGTAGAGCAGCGACGAAGGGACTAATGTGCTCAGACAAACGACTGCATTGAATGACAACGAGCGGTGCATAGGTCAGCCATCCTTTCCAACTGCGCAATAAGTTGCAACAGAGCGTAGATCAATATCCTGAAATACGAAGGCCCTTGAGCTGATCGAGATTGCAATTCAGGGCGCCTGCAGTCGGCAGGTTGTCGCGCAGTACCACATTGAGTTGGGTGAGGTTGTTCACGGCATTGCTGCCACCGAGCAGGGTGGTGCTCTGCATCAGGCCGCCATCGGTCAGGCGCTGCAGGCTGGAGCCCTGGCCGCTGGCGGCCTGGATGCCCATCTGGATCCCGTTGACGGTGGACGAAACACTGACGGTGCCAGCGCCGTTGCTGGCGGTGATGGTGCCGCCGCTGGCCAGCGCCTGGCCTATTGGCGTGCTTGTTTGCGGTGCCTGGCTGGCTTCGCTGACGTTGATCTGTACGTCGTTGTAGGCGCTATTGTTGTCGCCGGCGGCGCGGGTCACCTGGACGACCCCCTGGCCGCTGCCGAGGCCGGCGCCGCCGGTCACGCTGCCGGAGCCCTGGGCTGTTGAAGTGCCAGTGCCGGTTTCGCTGGTGGTAGAGACGTAGAACTGCGGCTTGAAGGTGGATTGCGACACCTGCAGCGTCGCCGTGGCCCCCAGCCGGTCACCATTGGCGTTCTGCCAGGTGCTGCTCATGACCACGCCGAAGCTGATGATGCGCCCGGGCATTACGTAGCGGCCGCGCAATTGCGCGAGCTCCTGGTCCTTGACTTCGATCGGTTTGAACTGCGCCTGGGCAGGAAGACTGGCCACCACACAGAGGGCCACCAGCCAGCTTGAAGTCTTCATCGCGTGCTCCCGGAGCTCCATGCTCGCTTTTCTTTGGTTAGAAGAAGTCGCTTTGGATGAAACCGAACTCCATCAACTGGGCATCGTCGATGGGTTGGAAGTTGTTGACGCGCTGCTTGGCGGTCAGCGGGGCCGGCGGGTCGAGCAGCGCGTTGGCCTTGTCGTAGCCGGGGCCGATGACGGCGAAGATGATGCCGTTCCAGCCTTTGACGAAGTCGTCGAACTTGTAGCGCTTGTTGCCCAGAACCGGGTCGCCGACGTAGACCCAGTCGTTGTTGGCCCGCTGCATGACGACGAAATGCTTGTAGCCGCGGATATCCATCAGCACCACCACCGGAACGCTCACACTGGCCAGGCTTTCCGGAGGAATCCGGTAACCGCGGGCGCGCATGCCGAGGCTTTCCACGTAGCGCTTCATGTCGAGCATGGAGAAGCCCTGGACGCGGACCTGGTCCTGGTCGGAGTGGGCGAGCATGCCTTCGATGATGTGGGCCTCGTCGACATCCAGCCAGTAGGCTTGCTTGAGGAGGGTGGCGAGGGCGGCGGCGCCGCAGCTGAAGTCGGTCTTCTGTTGCACGATGTTGGCGAAGCGTCGCTCGCGGATGCTTTGCACTGGCTTGTAGATCACTGTGCCACCGGGCAGGGCGGCGACTGCCATCCTCTGTACGGCACCGGCCTGGCCGGCTTGCATGCCCAGGACCACCAGCAGCGTCAGCATGAACGCGCGCATGACCTTCCCCCCATCCATTGAATTCAAGGAAAGGGGCCCCGAAGGGCCCCGATCAAGGTTGCTGTTACATGCCGGTGCAGGCACGGCAGCCTGCGGCGATGGACAGCGAGTTGCTTTGTTGGTTGCCCGAGCCAGCCGAGACGTTGGCACCGACGTTGCCCGACACGCCGTTCAGCGAGTTGGTCAGCGACGCGGTGTTGGTCACTGGGTTGACCCAGCCGCTTGGGGTCAGCACTTGGTAGGAGGCTACGCCGAACAGCGCGAAGTCGCCTTCCTCGTGGAACTTCAGCGGATCCTTGTCGGTACGGCCACCACGATCATTGTTATGACCACCACCATGACCGCCATTGCTGCTTTCGTCTTCCACATAGCCCCAACCGTTGCCTTCGTACTTGCCGTAGGCAGCGAAGCTGGCGTGGAGGGTTTTGGTGTCGTAGGTGCGATCAGCCTCGTTGCTCACGTTCAGGCCGGTAGTGGTCTGGTTGGCCGCGGCACTGGCCATGGCGACCCGGCCGCCGGACACGGCGATGGCGAGGTTGTTTTTCTGTTGGTTGAAGTCGCCGGCGGTGACGTTCACGCCGATGTTGCCGGAGCTGCCGTTGGCCGAGCTGTTGAGGGTAGCGGTGTTGCGGGTGGAGTAGTTCTTCACAGTGTTGGACACGTTGTTCTGGGTCGCACTGGAGACTGCCATGGCGCTGCCGAAGATGAAGCTTTCGTCGGCGGTGGCGATGGCGGCAACGTTGTCCTGCTGGTTACCGTCGCCGGCGGCGGTGTTGGCGCCCAGGTTGCCCTGCGAGCCGTTGGCCGAGTTGTCCATTTTCGCGTCGTTGCGGGTAGCTTCGTTTTTCACCCAGTTGCCGGCGTTCGATTGGGTGTCGATGACCGTGGCGGCGGCACCGGCATTGACCAGCAGGCTCAGGAGATAGCTGGTGTTGTTGTCGTGACCGCCATTGTGGCCGCCGTTATGACCGCCGTGGTTGTCGTTGCGTCCGCCCGCGTGTGCAGCAACTGCCATGACCGCTGCGAGTGCGAATACCAGAGGCTTGAGTGCCATTTGTGGTTTCATGGTGTTTCTCCGCATTATCTTTTTTGATTGTTAAGTGTTGTGTTGCTGGTTTCGGGTCAGTCAGCGACCCGGACGCTCAGGGTGTTGGCCATTCGGTTGCCCACCCCGGCGCTCTGATTCAACTGGACTACGCCGCGGCTGCCGCTGAATGCCTGGTCGCTGGTGCTGACCTGGCGGCTGCCGGGGGCTTGGCCCGTTGGATCGGAGCTGTTGGACAGCGCCACGTTCTGCTGGAGCAGGACGCTGTCATCGATGCTTTGCGGTACCGCGCTGATGCTGATGCGCACCGCGTTGGCCTGTTGCGTGCCGGCCCCGGCGGACTGGTTGAGGCCCAGTACGCCGCTGCCGTTGCTGAATGCGTTGCCGCTGATGCTGGCGCTGGCATCCACGGCACGGCTGGCCGGGGTGTCGATGCGCTGGATGATGTGGGTAGTGGCCTGGGCTTCATGGCCGATGGCGATGGCCCGGCTGTTGTTCTGTTGCTGCTGGTCGCCGGCGGCCTGGTTGATCGACAGGTTGCCCTTGTAGCCCTGGGCGCTGCTGCCGATGTTGGCGTTGTCCTCGACTGGTGAGGCGGCGAAGCTGGAAGCGGAGCAGAACAGGGCGATGTAGAGCAGGCTGGCCTTCATCTTATTTGCCCCCGGTCAGCATCTGCAGGGGAGCCAGCCCGGCTCCAATGGCACCACCGACCCGGTTGGAGATTCCGGCGCCGGCGCCACCACCGGCGGCTCCGCCACCCAGACCATTGGCGCCGCCCATGCCCGGCAGAGTGCTCGGTACTGCATTGACGCCACGCACGCCGCCGGCATCCGGCAGCAGCACGCGGTTGACCGCCAGGCCGCTGGCGACGCTGGCGAAATCGCCGTCGCTCAGTTCGTTGCTGGTCTGCCCGGTAATGCGATCGGAGGAATTCAGGTTGACGGTGGTGGGACTCGGATCGGGACGATCCTGGCGAACAGCGGCACGGGTATGCACATCGCGGGTCAGGACCACCACGCCATTGCCTTCGGCCTGGGCCTGTACAGCGAGAAGGGAGGCACCAAGGGCGCATCCGGCAAGCATGAGGTGAAGCAGGCTTTTATTGTGAGTCCCCACGGCGGCGGTTCCTTCTTCTGGTCGCTGGCCCTGCTCAGCGTTGCGAGAGAAAGAGCAGAAGCCGTGCCGCTTTTTATTTTTCCTTGGGGATCAGTAGCTTGCGGGAATATGACGAGAATGCTTCGCGCTGGCTGTTAAGCCGCTGATACAGGCCGCGAGGCGTCGCCGGCAAAACAGCGAAGCAAGGCCTGCCAGCGGCCCTTGCAGTGCTTGTGTATCGGCGCGTTAACACTCTTGGCGAGGGCAGCGGTACAGGCTCTGTTTCGGGCATTGGCCTGTTTGCCGGTGTTTCAGCGGTTTAACACTCGGTGGCGCAATCTGCTGGCTTGCCGTCCAGCAATCGTTGCACGGCAGCCAGCACAGTGGCGCGGCGGCTGGACCAGTCGCCTTCGATGATCTGCAGGGGTTGGCCATGTTCTTCCAGCCAGCGGCGGCTGTCAGCGAAGAACACCCGGCGCTCGTCCAGCGCCGGCTGGCTGCGCTGGCCATCGGCGATCCATGGCACGCCGTCGGGGCTGAGCAGCAGGTGCAGGTCGTAGCGGCGCGCCAGCAGCGCTGGTTCCAGCCAGTCCGGGCAGTCGTTGAACAGCACCCGGCTCCACAGCATGTTGCTCAGCAGATGGGTGTCGAGGATCAGCAACGGTGGCTGGCGGCGGCGGGCGGCGTCTTCCCAGGCCAGTTGCCCGGTGGCGATGGCCGGGATGTCGGCATAGCAGGTGTCGCGCTGCTGCTCGTCGATGAAGTGGCGCACGTATTCGCCTACCAGTTCGCCGCCGAAATGCGCCTGGATCTCTGCGCCCAGCCAGCTCTTGCCGCTGGATTCCGGCCCGGCCAGCACCAGTACTTTCATGCCGCCACCAGTGCCGGGTCGCGCCGCCATTCACGCAGGCCCTGGATCGCCAGCAGGGTGAACAGGGCGTACAGGCCGGCGGTGAGGTACAGGCCTTGCCAGAGGAACAGGCCGACGCAGACCGCATCGATGACGATCCACAGCGCCCAGCACTGCACGCGCTTTTGCGCCATCCAGAGTTGCGCCACCAGGCTGAAGCCGGTGATCGCAGCGTCCAGCCAGGGCTGTTCGGCGTCGGTCCAGCTGCTCATGGCGGCGCCGAGGGCGACGCTGATCAGCAGCCCGACCAGCAGGCCGAGATTGACCTGGGCGGGCAACAGCAGGCTGACCTTGCGCGCTTCGCGCTGGCTGTCCGGACGGGTCCATTGCCACCAGCCATAGACCTGCAACGCGGCATACACGCCTTGCAGCGACATCTGCGAGTACAGGCGCATATCGTGGAACAGCCAGCAGTACAGCAACACCATCACCAGGCCGATCGGCCAGCACCAGGGATTCTGCTTGACGGTCAGCCAGACGGAGAGGGCGCCAAGGGCGGCAGCGAACCATTCGAGGCCGGACATCGGCGCTCCTTATTGCATGGACAAAGTGGGGCCGGATTGTACCTGCATGGGATTTTTCTGACAGCGCTTGCACAGGCGCGGACCTGACATTTTTGCCAGTTATCCGCCCGGGGGCTTTCTGTCAGGCTTTGGTACCCGGCGTCGGTCAGTGGTTCGCGGTTTTCCTTTCGCCCGGAACCGTAAACCTGAACGGCGAAGGAGATCTGCGTCATGCGAATGTCCCCCGATAAAGCCCTGCTCTTGCTGGTCGCGCTGCTGTGTACGTGGTCGACGGCCAGGGCGGAAACCTGCGCCCAGACCTTGAAGCTGATCCAGGAGCTGTACAACAACACCGCCAATGCCTGCCCCAGCGGCGAGCCGGCCTCGAACTGTTCGGGCCTGATGATCAGGGGCACCAAGCGCGCCGATCCGGCGAAGGGCGAGAAGTTCGATGTCTGGACTTACCCGCCGGCGAGCGTGCAGAAAGGCGCATCGTCCTATTCGTTGATGCGCACGGACATCAACTTCCAGGACCTTGCCGTCAATACCAACAACGGTTTTATCGCCACGCCGACCGACTATCTCTGCGCCGGCCAGAAACCGTCCTACGTCCAGTGCGCCTTGCCCATGGATGGCTGGACCTGGGAGCGTGGCGATCGCGGTTGCGGCGACAATTCGGCGACCGTCGCTCGCGAGAACTATTGCCAGGACCAGGGCATCAATGACGGCCGTGCCTGGGTTGCCAATTTTCAAAGCAAGCAGCCACCGGGCGGCGCCTGGAGTGCCGATCAATATCGTGGGCAATGCGCCTTCGACCTGGCCCAGGGGCGTGGCCAGGCGGGGCGTTCCAGGGCATTCGCAGGATTCATGGAGGCACGCCGCCTGGTGGGTCCTCGCGAGTTCGCCATGCCTACCGAGCTGCTGGTTTCCAACAAAGACGAGCCCAATATCCTGGCGTGGATCTATACCGAGCCGGGCGGACGCGCCGATGCCCTGAAGAACCAGGCCGACTACCTGGCGAAGACCGGCAACTACCGGCCGGTCATACGCGTGCAGATGCCCAGGTTCCCGGGAGAAAAGGCGCAGTTCTTCTGCGATGAGCAGCAGCCGGGCTTCGCCGGGTACAGCCGGTCGCCCGGATTCTGCAAGCCGGGCGTTGCCTCTACGCCGGGCTTTGGCACGACGACTGGGGCGCAGCCGGTGAACCAGGCCCAGGCTGCTGCTGCGGTCGCGGCGGCTGCACAAGCGCAGGTCGAGGCCGGCTACTGCAAGCAGTACATCGCCAGCACACGCTGGGTGCAGCGTACCGATGTCGGTTTCACCGGGCCGATCTGGTCGCTGGAGGTCACCCCTACCGAATGCGGCCGACGCATCGGCCCGGAGCAGACCGACCGGATGTATGCCGAGCTGTACAACAAGCACAAGAGCGATCCGCGCTGGAACGAAGGGATCAACGCCGGCACCCTGCGTCGGCAATTGGTCTGTCACTTCTTCGCGGCGCGGGAAAAAAACACCTGGAACCTCGAACCGGGTCGGCCCTACGTCTCCCATGAAGGCTCCTTGCGCCTGACCTCTCCCTGCAATCCGACGCCGGCCGATGCCGGTAAATGACCGGCTCCGGGCCCGCCAGTAATGCTTGCTGGCGGGCCCGGCCTTCGGTCGGTTTTCAGCTTCAACTGATATTTTTGTCAGTTTCGCACGAGGAAGTTTCTCGGCAGATTGAGCATGCGGCGTCCAGGTAGTGACCGTTGAGTCGTTGTTGCGTCGGCCCCTTATCGAACTGCTGCGGCAGCTCAGGAGACACAATGATGAGAAGACGTATAGACGGCCGAACCTGGCTGCTGGCGTTGCCATTGCTGATGCAGGCGACGCTGGGCCAGGCGGCGAGCTGTGAAGACACCTTGAAGCAGATCCAGGAGTTCTACAACAAGACGGTGGATACCTGCCCTGGCTCCCAGGGCGAGGCGCAGGCGGCCTACAACTGCTCAGGATTGATGATCCGGGGTACGCAGCGACCAGAGGACGCCGGTGCTCCGGCAGGTTCCTGGTTCGTCTGGCAAACCAGCCCCAAGTCCCGGGAGCAGGGCTCTATTGCGGCAACCTACATGCGCGCGGATTTCATTTTTGCCGACCTGGCCGTCAAGGGCGAGAAAACCACAAACTTCGGCTCCGGCATCGTGGTCGAGCCGCCTTGGCTGGTTGCCAGGGAGGAAGACCGCGGCTACCCCCTTTGCGGCGGGACGAGTGATCTCTGGGCCGACGAGCGCAGCGACCAGGGCTGCGGCGACAATCGGAAAACAGGGGAAACCGAGGCTTCCTGCGAATCGCAAGGTGTCAACGGGCAAAACTGGGTCGACCGCTACTTCACGCCGAACATGTCACAACCCGAGATGATCGGCGGGAAAACCTGCACCTTCGACTTCCGGACCATGGACGGTGCCAAGAGCTCGGACCAGTTCAAGCAACTGATCGACGCGCGCCATGCCATGCAGAATGTCCCGGGCCAGGACGTGGCGTTCAACTCCTATCCCGAGATTCGCTACAGCAACCCGAAGAGCAATGAAACCAAGCCTTGGGCATTTTTCTACAGCGATGCTGCAGGCCGCGATGCTGCGTTGAAGAACCAGGAAGAGTACAAGCAGCAGAAGGGCGTCGATATCCCGGTCATCAAGATTCAGTACCCACGGGACAAGAACAGCAAGGCAAGCTTCTCCTGCGATGCAGGGCCGGGGACAGGTCCCGTTGTGCCCGCTGACAACGCCGGCGGTTGGGGCCCGAACGGTTCGAAGCAATGCTCGCAGTACTTCGAGAAGGTCGAATGGATCCGGCGTCCAGACCCCGGCTTGAAGGCAGAGATCGATTCTGTTTCGGTGGTGCCGACCGCCTGTGGTCGTGAAATCGGTGTCGACCAGACCGATGCCGCGATGGCCGAGATGAAACGCAAGGCCACCGCCTTGCCTGGCGGCGTGGAGAAATGGCGTGACCGGGACATGACCCTGCGGCGCCAGCTTATCTGCCATTACACCCTGGAGGAGAATGGCTTGCCCGTCCGTTACAAGGAAGCGTTCAACCTGGAGCCCACCCGTTCCTACGTCTCCCATGAGCGGTCCCTGCGGGACAAGTGCAATACGCCTTACTCCGAGGAGGTGACGGGGGGCTGGGGCGCGAATGGGTCCAAGCAGTGCACGCAGTACGTCAAGTCGCTCAAATGGGTAACGCGCAAATTCGGCGAGTATGGCAACGAAGACATCAAGTCGCTGGAAGTGACGCCTACCGATTGTGGGCGCAGTCTCGACCCGAACAACGAGGCGGCCGTGAAGGCGATGGTGGACGAGATCAAGTACAAAGCCCTGGCGGATGACGAGCGGGGCAAGGACTACTGGGGCAACAAGGACCCGTCGATGAGCAAGCAGACGGCCTGCCTGGCCAAGCTGTTCAAGAACAAGCCGACCTGGAACCTCGAGTCGAAGCGCCCGAACGAGCTCACCGCCAAGCAGTACGAGGCTGCTCAGTGCAACCCGAGATAAGCTGACTTCCGGCTTGCCTCGACTGCCGATATCCCCATGGATATCGGCAGTTTTTTCACACCCGGAACTGCCCCAGCACCTGCTCCAGGTGCGCGCTCAGGCGATTGAGCGTGCGTCCCGACTCACTGGAATGCTGCGCCGCCAGTGCGGTCTCCCGGGACAGCCCGGCGGTCTCCGTGACATTGCGGTTGATCTCTTCCACCACATGGGCCTGCTGCAAGGTAGCGCTGGCGATGGAGGCATTGAGCGAGGTGAGGTTGTGCAGCGCCTGGCTGATGGCATCCAGGCTGGCCCCGGCTTCGCTGGCCTGCTCGACGGTCTCCCGCGAGGCCTGGCTGCTGGCGTCGATGGCCTTGACCGCAGCTTCCGACTGACCTTGCAGGTGCTCGATCATTGCCTGGATCTCGGCGGTGGATTGCTGGGTACGCTGGGCCAGCAGGCGAACTTCGTCGGCGACCACGGCGAAACCACGACCCTGTTCCCCGGCCCGGGCCGCCTCGATGGCGGCGTTGAGGGCGAGCAGGTTGGTCTGTTCGGCGATGGCGCGGATTACCTCCAGCACGCTGCCGATCCGCGTGCTCTGGCTGGCCAGGGCCTGGATCACCTGCACCGCTTCGTCGATGGTGGCGGAGAGCTCGTCGATCTTGCGCAAGCTGCCGTGGATGCTCTGCTGCCCCTGGCGTGCGCAACCCTGGGCCGCGCTCATCTCGCTGGAAGCCTGCTCGGCGTTCTTCGCCACGTCCTGCACCGCGTAGGTCACCTCGTTGATCGCCGTGGCCACCTGTTCCATTTGCTGCGACTGCTGCTCGCTGCGCTGGCGCGCCTGTTCGGCGTTGCTGCCGACGGCGCCGGCGGAGCCGTCCAGTTCATGGGCGGCATCGCGCAGGCGGCTGACCACCTGCTGCAACTGGCCGGTGAAACTGTTGAAGTGCTGGCCGAGGCGGGTGATCTCGTCGTTGCCGTGGGTGTCGAGGCGCCGGGTCAGGTCGGCCTCACCGCTGGCGATGGTGGCCATGGCGTCCTCGGCTTCGCGCAGGGGACGGACGATGCTGCGGCCGATCAGGGTCACCAGCAGGGCCAGGAGCACCGCGATGCTTGCGCCGAGCAGCGAGGCGTCGCGCAACTGCCGGTAGAACTCGGCCTGCATGTCGTCGATATAGATACCCGAGCCGATGATCCAGCCCCAGGGTTGGAACAACTGGATATAGGAGGTTTTTTCCACCGGCTCGCTGGCGCCGGGCTTGGGCCAGCGGTAGTCAATGCTGCCGGCGCCCCTGGCCTTGGCCAGGGTGACCATTTCGTTGAACAGGGCAAAGCCGTCCGGGTCACGGATGGCCGAGAGGTCCTGGCCTTCGAGCTTGGGGTTGGTCGGGTGCATGAGCATCTTCGGACCGAGGTCGTTGATCCAGAAGTAATCGCTCTTGTCGTAGCGCAGCCCGCGTACTGCGCTTAGCGCCTGTTGCTGGGCGGCGTCGCGGCTCAGCGTGCCGGCGGCTTCGAGGCCCTGGTAGTAGGCCAGGATACCGGCGGCGGTTTCCACCACGTGCCGGGTCTTCTCGGCCTTGGCCTTGTACAGGTCGGTGTGAATCTGATTGAGCATGAGCAACCCGAGGGTCACCAGCATCGCCACGGCCAGCACCAGGATGAGCCACAGGCGCCGGCTGATCGACATACCGCGTAAAGTCTTCATAAAGGTGGTCTCGAGTTCTTGTTATTGTCACGAGCATCCAAGCACGCTTTGCCGCTTCCACCTACTCGACCAATGGCTAAGTGGTTGATTCGGCAGGCTCCGTTGCGTACGACCGGGCAGCGTTTGTGCGACGGGTCTGATAGGATTTCGGCCTTCCTGTGCCAAATCTGAAGGGCTTGTCGCGATTTGACGTGGCTTTTTTCGCTATCTGCTGATCTACGCAACACGCCTGGGCCTTGAAAACAAGCAATCAAAACTACAACGGGGCATGCCGCGAGCATCGCCCCACGGGGGAATGATGGATTTTTGGACCGCCATGCAGGCAGTGATCCTCGGTATCGTCGAGGGTCTGACAGAGTTTTTGCCGATCTCCAGTACCGGCCACCAGATTGTCGTGGCCGACCTGATCAACTTCGGCGGTGAGCGGGCCATGGCCTTCAACATCATCATCCAGCTCGGCGCGATCCTGGCGGTGGTGTGGGAGTTTCGCCGCAAGATCCTCGACGTGGTGGTGGGCCTGCCACGCCAGCGCGAGGCACAGCGTTTCACGGTCAACCTGATGATTGCCTTCTTCCCGGCCGTGATCCTCGGCGTCGCCTTTGCCGACCTGATCCACGAATACCTGTTCAACCCGATCACCGTAGCCGTGGCGCTGGTGGTGGGCGGGGTGATCATGCTCTGGGCCGAGCGCCGCGAGCATGTGATTCGCGTACAGGAAGTGGACGAAATGCGCTGGAGCGACGCCCTGAAGATCGGCTGTGCCCAGTGCCTGGCGATGATTCCGGGGACCTCGCGCTCCGGCTCGACCATCATCGGCGGCCTGCTGTTCGGCCTGTCGCGCAAGGCGGCCACCGAGTTCTCGTTCTTCCTGGCCATGCCGACCATGGTCGGTGCCGCGGTGTACTCGGGCTACAAGTACCGGCACCTGTTCCAGCCGGATGACTTCATGGTCTTCGCCGTCGGCTTCGTGGTCTCGTTCATCTTCGCCATGATCGCCGTGCGCGGTCTGCTCAAGTTCATTGCCAGCCACAGCTACGCGGTGTTCGCCTGGTACCGCATCGGCTTCGGCCTGATTATTCTCGCTACCTGGCAGTTCGGCTGGGTCGACTGGTCGGTAGCCCAGGGATGATCCGTTATCCGCGCCTGAAGCTCGCCGCTTTTACGCTGCTCTGCCTGTTGCCGCTGGGCGGGGCAGTGAAGGTCGGGGTGAGCGGGCAATCCTGGTTGCCGGTGCTGGTCTATGCGCTGATGAGCCTGGTGTGTGCCGGGCTCTACTGGCATGACAAGCGTCAGGCGCAGGTACAGGGGCAGCGGATACCGGAGAAGATCCTGCATCTGAGCGAGTTGCTCGGCGGCTGGCCGGGGGCGCTGGTGGCACAGCAGCTATGGCGGCACAAGACCCGCAAGCTGTCCTATCAACTGGTGTTCTGGCTGATCGTGCTGGTGCACCAGGTTGTTTGGCTGGACTGGCTGTTCCTCGGGCAGTGGAAGCACATCCTGTAGTGCTGGCCGTAAGGGCCCATCGCTGGCAAGCCAGCTCCCACTGGTACTGCATCCTCAGGCCTCTGTGGGAGCTGGCTTGCCAGCGATGAGCATGGGTATCTACACATCTTCAACCTGGAGCAACACGGACCTTGTGGGAGCGGCTGTTAGCCGGAACGCCGGACCGCGCGATCGGCGGCGAAGCCGTCGTAAAACCTGAGTCCCAGGTTTTCCTGACACACCGAGGGCACAGGTTTTATGGCCGCTTTGCGGCCAATCGCGGCTAACAGCCGCTCCCACAGGTACTCGGCGAGCTGTGGCTTCGTGGCTGATCTGAAGTTGTGTAGATACCCATGCTGCGATGAGGCACTCAAATCCGGCGAAAAGGCTCAGTCAAGCAACAACCCCACCCGCACCCGCTTCGGCAGTTTCCCCACCACCAACTGGTGCGAGCGTTTCAACAGATCTTCCAGTGTTTCCCGGCCCAGGGCATAAGGCGGCGCCACGCTGATCCAGTGCGCCCGTGCCAGGTAGGGTGCCGGGCGGACCCCGGGCATATCGACGTAGCCAATGAACAGGTCCTGGTCGACCTTGAACGACAGTCCGGCCCCGGCCAGGTCCATCACTGCGAACATCTTGTTGCCAGCCACGGAAAACACCCGGATGCCGCCCCATTTGTAATCTTCCCGGGCACCGGGCAGGCCCAGGCAGAACGCCGCGACCTGTTCTTCATTCATCTGCCGCTCAGACATAACGCTCTCCACATTCTTCGAATGAAGCCACCAGATGGTCGATCCACGCTCGTACCGCTGGCAACACGCCGCGCCGGTGCGGGTAGACCGCTTGCAGGAAGCCGCTGGGCATGGACCAGTCCGGCAGCAGGTTGACCAGTTCGCCCCGCGCCAGTTCGTCCTCGCAGTGCAGCAAAGGCAGGGCGGTGAAGCCCAGGCCGGCCAGCGCGGCGGCCTTGCGCACGACGAAGTCGTCGATGGCCAGGCGCGCCTCCAGGGCCAGCTCTTCGCGCTTGCCGTCACGATCCAGCAGGCGCAGGTGCACCAGGCGATCGGGCTCCACGGCGCCCAGTATCGGCAGGCCGGCCAGTTCCGAGGGATGTTGCACCGGGTGCTGGTGGACGAAATCCGGGGACGCCACCAGTTGCATCTGCGCCCGGTTGAGGCGGCGGGTGACCAGGGCCGGGTCTTCGTCGCCGACATCCCGGACCCGCAGGGCGACATCGATGCCTTCGTTGATCAGGTCGACCCGGCGGTTGACCAGGACCATCTCCAGTTGCACCTGCGGATACAGTTCGAGGAACCGGGTGATTACCGCCGGCAGAAAGGCGTGGGCCAGGCCGACCGGACTTGAGACGCGCAAGCGCCCGCGTGGCTCGCTGGTCATACTGGCCACCGCTTCATCGGCCATTTCCGCTTCCAGCAGCATCGCCTGGCAATGCCGCAGGTAGCGCTCGCCAACCGCAGTCAGCTTGAGTTGCCGGGTGGTCCGTTGCAGAAGACGGGTGCCAAGGCGTTCCTCCAGTTCGGCGATACGCCGCGACAGGCGCGACTTGGGGATGCCCAACTGGCGGCCGGCAGCGGCGAAACCACCGGCCTCGACCACCCGTGCGAAGTAGAACAGGTCATTGAGGTCTTGCATGATTGTTCCATCAGTGGGACGAACTAGCGCGAAATCGGGATCTTATCACTCATTCATCATGCCGTTAGGATTCTCCCCATCGTCACCGCCGACCAGCGGTCTTCAAATCAAGGAGAACCCCATGAAACTCTTGCATATCGATTCCAGCATCCTCGGCGACAACTCGGCCTCGCGCCAACTGAGCCAGCAAGTCGTGCAGGCCTGGCAAGCCGCCGAGCCGGGCGTTGAAGTGGTTTACCGTGACCTCGCCGCCGATGCCATCAGCCACTTCTCCTCGGCGACCCTGCTGGCCGCCGGCACCCCGGAAGAAGCGCGCGACGCCGCCCTGGCCCATGAAGCCAAGCTGAGCGCGGAAACCCTGCAAGAGTTTCTCGACGCCGATGCCGTGGTCATCGGTGCACCGATGTACAACTTCAGCATCGCCAGCCAGTTGAAGGCCTGGATCGACCGCATCGCCGTCGCCGGCAAGACTTTCCGCTACACCGAGGCCGGCCCTGAAGGCCTGTGCGGCAACAAGAAGGTGATCGTGGTGTCCACTGCCGGTGGCCTGCATGTCGGCCAGCCGACCGGTGTCGGTCATGAAGATTTCCTCAAGGTGTTCCTTGGCTTCATCGGCATCACCGACGTCGAGTTCGTCCGCGCCCATGGCCTGGCCTACGGCGACGAGCCGCGCAACAACGCCCTGCAGGCGGCCCAGGCGCAAATCGCCAACGAGCTGTTCGTCGCCGCCTGAGCTGTCAGGAGTTTCATCCAGCTTTCATACGCGTCGCCTTGGCCCGCTCTATGCTTTGCATGGAGCGGGTCGTCGCCGTTTGGGTCAAGGTGAAACAAAATGCGGGTTCTGCGGGCGTTAATGGTGCTTTCGTTACTGGGCTGCAGTCTGCTGGTGCAGGCGGAACCTGCGCAGCACTGGAACGTCGGCCTGCACCGCATGAGCGTCCCCGATCCTCTGGATGGCCAGCCGATGCAGGTGCTGGCCTTCTATCCCTCCAGCGGTCAGCCCCACGTGCGGCGTATCGATGGCTACCGTCTCAACGTCGCTGCCGAGGCGCCGGTGGTGATGGGGCGTTTCCCGCTGCTGGCGCTCTCCCATGGCAACACCGGCACGCCCATGGCCCTGCATGATCTGGCCAGCGCCCTGGCGCGGCGTGGTTTCGTGGTGGTCGCGGCGGTGCATCCCGGCGACAACAACAAGGATCACAGCCGCCTGGGCACCCTGAGCAACCTCTATGGTCGCCCGTTGCAGATCAGCGCCGCGATCACTGCCGCGCTGGAAGACCCGCTGCTCGCCCCCGAGCTCAGTGCCGAGCGGGTGGGCATGATCGGCTATTCGGCCGGTGCCGAGACTGCTTTGATTCTTTCCGGGGCTCGTCCGGACCTGCAACGCCTGCTGCGTTATTGCGAGGAGCGTCCGCTGGACGCCGATGCCTGTACCCGCCACGGCGAAGTGATCGCCGACCGTGACGATCTGCTCCCCGAGCCTGACCCGCGTATTCGTGCGCTGCTGTTGATGGCGCCCTTGAGCCTGAGCTTCGGCCGCCAGGCCCTGGCGGAGGTGAAGGTGCCTTCACTGATCTATAGCGGTGACCACGACCAGTTGCTGGCCGTGGACAAGAATGCCGAGGCCCTGGCCCGCAAGCTGCCGGTCACGCCCAACTATCGGCGCCTGGAAGGGGCGGGGCATTTCGTTTTCATGTCGCCCTGCGATGAGGTTCAGCGGGCGCGCATGCCCGCGCTGTGCAACGACGCGGAGGGGGTCGACCGTCTCGGCATCCATCTGTCGTTGCAGTCGGAAGCCTCGCACTTCTTCAACAAGGCCCTGGGCGTGACCAGTCGCGCCGGGCTACACACTGCCAGCAACTGAGCGGCGCAGCAGGACCAGCACCAGGCCGACACCGAACAGCGACAGCAACGCTGCCACGCAGAAGATCCAGGCATACCCCAGGTGGGCCGCGACAAAGCCCATCACCGGCCCGGCAATCGCCAGGGCCAGGTCGAAGAACACCGCATAAGCACCGAGCCCGGCGCCACGGCTGGTGGCGGGTACTTGCTTGATCGCTTCCACGCCCAGTGCCGGGTACACCAGCGACAGTCCGAAGCCGGTCAGCCCGGCGCCAACCAGGGCCAGCAGGGGCGAAGGCGCCAACCAGAGCAGGGCCAGGCCCAGGGTCTCCACGGCCATGCAGGCAATCGCCACGCGGTAGCCGCCCCACTGGTTGACTGCGTTGACGAACAGCAGGCGGGACACGATGAAGCAGATGCCGAAGGCGGTCAGGCACCAGGCGGCGCCGGTCCAGCCGCGCTCCAGATAGAAGAGGGTGACGAAGGTGGTCAGGGTGCCGTAGCCGATGGACGCCAGGGTCAGCGCCAGGCCGCAGGGGGCAACGCGGCCAAAGGCGGACCAGAATGGCAGGCGTTCGCCGCGGACCACCGGTAGCGACGGCTGGGTGCGGATCACCAGCAGGGCGATTACCGCCAATGCGGTCAGGGCCGGACCGATGCTCCAGAAACCGGTTTCACTCGCGAGGATCACCCCGACAGGCGCACCGATGGCGATGGCGCCGTAGGAGGCGATGCCGTTCCAACTGATCACCCGCGCAGTGTGTTCGGCGCCAACCTGGCCGATGCCCCAGCTCAGGGTACCGACGCCGATCAAGCCCTGGGCGATACCGAGCAGTACCCGACCCGCCAGCAACAGTGCCAGGCTGAGCAGCGGCAACTCGATCACCAGCGCCGAGGCCCAGGTCAGCAGCCCGGCGAAGGCGATGCCGAACAGGCCGTAGGCAATGCTGCGCCGGGTCCCCAGGCTGTCCGCCAGACGTCCGGCCATGGGCCGGCTGAGCAGGGTCGACAGGTACTGGATACCGATCACCAGGCCCGCCACCACCGCGCTGTAGCCCAGCACATCGTGGACATGGCTTGGCAGCACGGCGATCGGCAGACCGATGCAGATAAAGGCGATGAAGGTGTAGAAGACGATCGACAGAATGCGCAGGGTGATGGACAGCGACGACGGTGAAGCGGAGGGCGCGGCAGGCATGGGAGGGCGTTCGCAGGCAAGCGGTTGAAGGCTTGTATCATGGCTGCGCCCGGAGATAAAAGAAAGCAGGCTAACGAATTAATCGATAGCCAACCGGTCCTGTCCCAACATGTGGGACAGGACCAGTCGTCACATCAGACCACTACGCCCTGGCTACGCAGGTAATCGTCGTAGGTGCCGCTGAAGTCCACCACGCCATCCGGGCTCAGCTCGATGATGCGGGTGGCCAGGGACGACACGAATTCACGGTCGTGGCTGACGAACAGCAGGGTGCCTGGGTAGTTCTCCAGGGCCAGGTTGAGGGCCTCGATGGATTCCATGTCCAGGTGGTTGGTCGGTTCGTCCATTACCAGCACGTTGGGTTTCTGCAGGATCAGCTTGCCGAACAGCATGCGGCCTTGCTCACCACCGGAAATCACCTTGACCGACTTGAGGATCTCGTCGTTGGAGAACAGCATGCGCCCGAGGGTGCCGCGGATCACTTGCTCGCCCTGGGTCCACTGGCCCATCCAGTCGAACAGGCTGACGTCTTCCTCGAAATCGTGGGCATGGTCCTGGGCGTAGTAGCCGACTTCGGCACTTTCGGTCCATTTCACGCTACCGGCATCCGGCACCATCTCGCCGACCAGCATGCGCAGCAGGGTAGTCTTGCCGATACCGTTCGGGCCGATGACCGCGACGCGCTCGCCGGCCTCGACGGTGAAGCTGAAGTTCTTGAACAGTTGCTTGTCTTCGAAGCCCTTGGAGACTTTCTCCAGGGTCACCGCCTGGCGGTGCAGCTTCTTGGTCTGCTCGAAGCGGATGAACGGGCTGACCCGGCTCGACGGCTTGACCTCGGCCAGCTGGATCTTGTCGATCTGCTTGGCGCGGGACGTGGCCTGCTTGGCTTTCGAGGCGTTGGCCGAGAAGCGGCTGACGAAGGTCTGCAGCTCGGCGATCTGGGCTTTCTTCTTGGCGTTGTCGGCCAGCAACTGCTCGCGGGACTGGGTCGCCGCGGTCATGTACTCGTCGTAGTTGCCCGGGAACAGGCGCAGCTCGCCGTAGTCCAGGTCGGCCATATGGGTGCAGACCGAGTTCAGGAAGTGACGGTCGTGGGAAATGATGATCATGGTGCTGTTACGCGCCGTGAGGATGTTTTCCAGCCAGCGGATGGTGTTGATATCCAGGTGGTTGGTTGGCTCGTCGAGGAGCAGCACTTCCGGATCGGAGAACAGCGCCTGGGCTAGCAGCACGCGGAGCTTCCAGCCAGGAGCGACTTCGCTCATCGGGCCGAAATGCTGTTCCAGCGGAATACCCAGGCCCAGCAGCAGTTCGCCGGCGCGGGACTCGGCGGTATAGCCGTCCATCTCGGCGAACTCGGTTTCCAGCTCGGCCACGGCCATGCCGTCTTCCTCGGTCATTTCCGGCAGCGAATAGATGCGATCGCGTTCGGCCTTGACCTTCCACAGCTCCTCGTGGCCCATGATCACCGTATCGATCACGGTGAACTGCTCGTAGGCGAACTGATCCTGGCGCAGCTTGCCGAGGCGGGTGTTGGGCTCGAGCATGACCTGGCCGGCGCTCGGCTCCAGATCGCCGCCGAGGATCTTCATGAAGGTCGACTTGCCGCAACCGTTGGCGCCGATCAGGCCGTAGCGATTGCCGTTGTTGAACTTGACGGAAACGTTCTCGAACAGTGGCTTGGCGCCGAACTGCATGGTGATGTTAGCTGTAGAAATCAAAGGGCTTACCTATCAGTAACTGGGGTGACGCCTTGCAGCCCGGAATGCGAACGAAGCTGTCCGGCGTGCGCTTGATGCACGTCAGGACCGGGCTGTCGGGAGAGTGAAGGCGGGGTGTGGCCGGAATTTGGCGCGCATTGTCGCACAGCTCGCCGGGGAGTTGTATGACGGTCTTGTGGGAATTGCTCTTCGGTCTATCCGGGCAAGCCAGCCATGCCCTGCACCGGCAGGCTCAATCGATCTGCTTCACCAGCAACCTGCTTTCATTCAATCTGGCCCGTTCGCTCCAGGAGGCAATATGGCTGGCCTTGTTCCAGCGCACCTTGCTGATACCGCTTTCCTCGGCCCGGGCCATGGCGTCGTCGATGCAGCGCAGGCCCACGGTGGCGCCAGCGCAGGTGCCGTCGATCAGCAGGGCGGCTTTCCAGGCTTCGAGCCAGTTCATGCCGTTGCGGTTGGTGACCACGACCTTCTTCAGGCCGTTTTTCACATAGTGGATTTCGTACTTGTCCTGCATGTCCCTTCCCTGGGGGATGACTCAAAATTGCGAAATATTATCATTTGCAAAATTGAATTGGTATTCGCACAAAGTCTTACTTTACCGCTGCATGACTTGAGATAGAGCGGCTGATTTGAAAAATACCGGTGTCGTTTACAGTCCGGGATCAGTGTAGTTAACTGAATGGCCGTGGCCAGTGGCCATGTCTGCCGAGGAGTGTGACCGTGGCCCTGAGTTTCCGTCCTGTCCAGGCCAGCGATATCCCGACTGTCTGTACCTTCGCCCAGTCCGCGGATGAGGCGTTCTTTTTCTTTCCCAAATGCACCTGGCCACTGACGGCGGAGCAGCTCGCTGCCGCCGTGGCCCAGCGCAGCGATTCCAGCGTGGTGGTCGAGGATGACCAGGTACTGGCCTTCGCCAATTTCTACCAGTGGGAGCAGGGCGGCACCTGCTCGCTGGGCAATGTGCTGGTTGCGCCGGAAGCGCGTGGCCGTGGTGTGGCGCGTTATCTGGTGGAGCAGATGATCGAGGTGGCGCGCAGCCGCCATCAGGCGCGGGAGATGAAAGTCTCCTGCTTCAACCACAACACCGCCGGCCTGCTGCTGTATCCGCAATTGGGCTTCGTGCCCTTCGGCATTGAGGAGCGGCAGGGCCCTGACGGCACGCGTGTGGCCCTGGTGCAGATGCGCCAGAGCCTGTGACCGTTGACGTGGGGCAGGCAACGCCCTATACAGGCGCCGTCATTTCCCTTGAATACGCAGGACCCCGCCCATGCAGGACGAAGACGATATCCACGAGCCGGAGCACGATCATCTGCTCGACCGCGAATTTCATGACGACGAGGAAGGCGAACAGCATGCCGACCCGATGTTCGATGACGTCGAGGACGAGGATGAAGACGAGGAGTACGGCCTGGATGTGCTGGACGACGAAGATCACGACGACCACTGGGACGAGTGATCAGCGCCGTCCATCAGTGGCGGAAGCGCGGTAGCGGCCGGTCCAGGGAGAGGGTGGTGAGGGTGCGCTTGACCAGCACCTCATCGGCTTCCACCGCCCGCAGGCTTTCGCGGATCCTGCCGGCGGCGGGCAGGTCGCCCTGGCTGTCGATCCAGTCGGCGATGTCCTTGCAGGCACTGGCCAGACGGTCCTGGCGATGGTTGATGAGGGTGAGCAGGGTTTGGATGTCTTTGTCGGACATGACTCGTTCCTCCTGTAAGCGATTTCAGTGTAGCAGCGCCTGAAAAAAGGAACGGAGACGTCAGGGTTTTTGCAGATCGCGGAACCAGTCGTTGAGCATGGCCTTTTCCGAATACAGCGAGTCGTTGTTGCCGAGGCGCCCGGGACGTTGCAGGTAGAACTTGTCGTCGACCCGGGCGTCGGCCTCTTTCAGCACCTGGCCGTGCTGTTCCAGGCGGTAGTGCAGGTCGATGCTCGGCCAGGTGATATCGCGCATGAAACGCACCGAAGGGGCCTGGGTCTGCCAGGGCTCGTAACGTCCGGCCAGGTCGATATCGCGGATCTCCAGGTGCAGCGACTGGCCTTCATGGAGGTAACGCTTGCCCAGGGATTCGAGGTAGATACGCAGTTGCTTGAGCACTTGCTCGTCGGCGCCGCGGGCATAGCCGTCGCCGCGCAAGCTGGCATCGCGGAATTTTTCCGGGTGGATGAACTTGACGTCGACCTGGGGCCCGGCCGCCTGTGCCATGCTGGTGCAAAGCAGTAGACCGAGGGTGGCGAATATCGTGGGCAGGCGCATGATTGACCTCTGGAAACAATTACCGCGCAAGTTGGCATTGTACGCCGGCAAAGGCGGATTGCAGAGCAGGAGCGGGGTCATGAACAAGGTGATTCATCTGGGCCGCAACTTTCACGGGCGTGACCTGGCCGTGGGCGATGTTCATGGGCATTTCTCTCGCCTGCGCGAGGCGCTGGAGCAGGTAGCCTTCGACCCTACGCGGGACCGCCTGTTCAGTGTCGGCGATCTGGTGGACCGCGGCCCGGAATGCGAAGAGGCACTGGAATGGCTGGCCCAGCCCTGGTTCCACGCGGTGCAGGGTAATCACGAAGCCCTGGCGGTTTCCCATGTGCGAGGCGAGTGGTTGGACTACGCCATGTACCGCGCGGCGGGGGGCGGCTGGTTTCTCGATCTGCCCGACACCGAGCAGGTGCGCTTCGCCGAACGCTTCGAAACGCTGCCACTGGCCCTTGAAGTAGAGACCGAGCACGGCAGGGTCGGCCTGTTGCATGCCGATTGCCCGTTATCGCGCTGGGATGATCTGTTGTTTCTGCTCAACGAGACCCCGGTACCAGCGAAGATCCGCGAAACCTGCCAATGGTCGCGGCAGCGCCTCAAGGACGGTGATGAACGCCGCGTCGAAGACCTGCGTGCGCTGCTGGTAGGGCATACCCCGGTGCTGGAGGTGAAGGTGCTGGGCAATGTCTGGCATATCGATACCGGTGGCTGGTCCAAGGGCCATTTCACCCTGCTGGACCTCGCCACCCTGGAGCCGGTTCAGCCGATCCGTCCGAGATAATCCATCACCCTGTCCAGCACTTGTGGTGCATCCTCGCGGTGCGGCACATGATGCTGGCCCGCCAGGATCACCGCTTCACCCCGGTCACCCGCCAGCGCGGCGATCCGCTGCGGATGCAGCGCCGAACCGTACTCGTCCAGCTCACCGTGCAGTGCCAGAAGCGGGCAATCGAGGCGGGGTACGAGGCTTTCCAGGGTCCAGTGGGCAAAGGCGTCCGATAGCCAGGTCTCGGTCCAGGCGTCCAGCACCCACTGCGCCTTGTCGCCGTGATAGCGAGCCAGGCGCGCTATCTGGCCGGGTTCGGCGAACTGCGCCTTGGCCGTGCGAATCCCCTCCAGGGTGCGGTCCTCGACAAAGGCCTGGGCCGATTCGGTGATCAGCGCCTGGCAATCCCCTCCGTGGCGTGCCGCACAGACACTGGCCATGGCCCCGCCGACGCTATGGCCGAAGGCAATGAAGCGGCCTATGCCGAGAACCTCGCGCAGCAGCGGGAAGAAGCGCGCGGCTTCGTCCTCGATGAAGTTCAGCGGTAGTTGTCCGGGGCAGGGCGCCGATTGACCAAAACCGAGCCGGTCATAGGCCACCACCGGCAGGCCACTGCGCTCGCAGAGTTGCTGGGGAAAATCGCGCCACAGCTCCACGCAGCCGAGGGAGTCGTGAAACAGCACGATCACCGGCAAGGTGCTGTCCGTCTGCGCCGGGAACCAGCGCCGAGCGAACAATTGGCCATAGGGTGTCTCGATCCATACCGCTTCTGCACTGACGGGCGACGACATACGGGGTTCCAGGTTCTTGGCTAAGTGCTTGATGAATAACAAACCCGGGCAAATGTGACAATGCGTAACAGAACCATGGTGCCAAATTGTGATGGCAGCCCATTCATCCGATTACTGCATGTTGTGCAGCAATGAAGTGCAATCTTCCGGTCTTGTTGCTCTGAAAGCGGCTTCCCATACTCGCTGCCAGCAATCAATCAACTGCTCGAACCGGCAAGGAGAATGGCAATGACCCAAGCGATACGCATGAGTAAAACCGGTGTCGCCGAAGTGCTTGAACTGCATCAGGTGGACGAGGTGGCCCCCGGTCCGGGCGAGGTCTGGCTGGAGCAGGAGGCGATCGGCGTGAACTTCCTCGATGTCACTCAGCGCAAGGGAGCAGTGCCGGTGCCACTACCAGGCGGGCTGGGTCTGGAGGGTGCGGGCCGGGTCGCTCGGGTCGGTGCCGGGGTCAGCCATGTCGCGGTGGGCGATCGCGTCGCCTACGCCACCGGTCCCTTGGGTGGTTATGCCAGCGCCCGGCTGTTCCCCGCCGAGCGCCTGGTCAAGCTGCCGGATTCGGTCTCGGCGCAGGACGCCGCCGCCGTGCTGTTCAAGGGCATCACCGCGCAGTACCTGCTCAAGTCCACCTACCCGGTGGGGCCGGGCACTCGCGTACTGATGTACGGCGTGGCCGGCGGCCTGGGTTCGCTCATGGCGCCCTGGGCCAAGCATCTGGGGGCCTATGTGATCGGTGTGGTATCCCGTGCGTCCAGCGTGGAAAAGGCCCGGGCCCTGGGTTGTGACGAGGTGCTGGTGTTCGACCCGCAGACCCTGGCGGCAGAGGTGTCACGGCTTACCGACGGGAAGAAAGTCGACGTGGTCTACGACCCGATTGGCCGGGCGTCCTTCGAGGCGTCGCTGGACAGCCTGCGCCCCCGTGGCCTGATGGTCTCGTTCGGTGCCTCCAGCGGTGCCCCGGCGCCACTGGAAATGGCCACCCTCAACAGCAAGGGCTCGCTGTTCATCACCCGACCCTCGCTGGCCGCCCATACCGCCAGCGCCGAGGAGTACCAGGCGCGCGCCGCCGACGTGCTGGCGGCCCTCGACGCAGGTATCATCAGCCCGCGCATCTGGGCCCGTTATGCCCTGGCCGATGCGGCCCAGGCCCATGCCGACCTGGAATCCGGGCGATCCTCGGGAACCATCATCCTCACGCCATGAACCTCGATCTGCTGGACAACCCCCACAGCGATGAAATCGCTGCCTTCCTTGCCGTCGCTGCGCAGGGCTCGTTCGTGGCGGCCGGGCGCATGCTGGAGCGTCATCCCACGGTGATTTCCAAGCGTGTGGCGGCCATGGAAAAGCGCCTCGGCGTACGCCTGATCGAGCGCTCGACCCGCCAGGTGCGGATCACCCCGGTGGGGGAACAGCTGGAGCAACGCCTGCGCGCCGCCCTGGGCATGATCGCCGAAGCCGAGCAGCAGGCGATCTCCGGGGCTGCGCAGGTGCGTGGCGTATTGCGTCTGGCGCTGCCGGCAGCCATGGGACGCCTGTGCATTGGCCCCATGCTGGCGGAGTTCCTCGAGGTTTACCCGCAGGTGTCGATCGTTGCCGACTACAGCGAACGGCTGGTGGACATCATCGACGAAGGCTTCGATATCGCCATCCGCATCGGTGAGCTGGAGGACAACCGGCTGATTGCGAAAAAGCTTTGCGATCACCGCCGGATCCTCTGCGCATCGCCCGAGTACCTGGAACGTCACGGCATTCCCCGGCAGCCACAGGACCTGCACCAGCACAACTGCCTGCGCTTCAGCGGGCTGGCGTCCTTCCCGCAGTGGCGCCTGTATGCCGGCGACGAGCACTACAGCGTGACGCCCAAGGGCAATCTCACCGCCAACGACAGCGAATCGCTGCTCGCCGCCGCCCGCGCCGGGGCCGGGATTCTCGGCGCCGGGGAATGGCTGATGAGCCGCGATCTTGCCGCCGGACGCCTGGTGCGAGTCTTGCCGCAATGGCAACTGGACCCAACCGGTGGCGTCTACCTGGTGCGGCCTTCGGCGCGTTTCCCGGCGGCGACGGTGCTGGCGTTCAAAGAGTGGATCGAATCGCGCTTCGCGCCGGTCCCGCCCTGGATTGACAGCCGCGTCACCGACTGAGCACTATCGGCCGATGTGCCGATCCTTCCCATTGAACATGATGCGCCCGTGCATGACCGCCTCTGGCGGGCCATGAGCGCAGGCCTGTTCAACCAAGACCCTGAGCCAAAGCCCCGCCGGAAACGGACGGGGCTTTTTCTCGCGCCGTTCCGGCCCTGCAAACGGAGCCTGCAATGCTGGAAATCAGACGCGCCACCCGCGCCGACGCCGAGGTGGCATACCGAGTCCGCCGACTGGCGGTGCTCGATCAATGTAGCGACCACTATGTCCTGGACGATCTGTTGCTATGGACCGCCGGCAACGCCGAGGACGGCTATGCGGCATTGATGGACGGCCATTTCTACCTGGGCTGGATCGATGGAGAAGCGGTGGTAACGGGCATGCTCGACCTCGCTGGCGCCGAGGTCGGCGCGCTATTCGTACATCCGGACCATCTGCGACATGGTCTGGGCCGGCAAATGCTGAAGTTTCTCGAAGCTCTGGCCAGCGATCTGCAACTGGCTGAACTGCGGCTGGATGCGACCCTGAATGCCGCTGCGTTCTACCGGCACTGCGGGTACGTCGACGAGGGCCTCGCGCTCTACCACTCGCCGAGGGGCCTGACCCTGGAGTGCGTCTCGATGAGCAAGCGCCTCGTCCCGTGAAACCGGGCACTTGACGTCATTATCCGGCCAGCAGAAGCTGGCCGCCTGTCCTCGAAGGAGACCGCCATGGACCTGTCCACCCTCGCGCTGTTCATTCCCGCCTGTTTCGCCCTGAACATGGCCCCCGGCCCGAACAACCTGCTATCGCTGAACAACGCCAGCCGGCATGGCCTGCGTACCGCGTGCATGGCGGGCATCGGCCGCCTGTTCGCCTTCGCCGGGATGATCGTGCTGGCGGCGCTGGGTCTGGCGGTGGTGTTGCACACCAGCGAATACCTGTTCCTGGCGATCAAGGTGCTGGGAGCGTTCTACCTGTTCTATATCGCCTGGCAACTGTGGCGGGCGCCGGTGGGTGAGGGCGGCCCGGCGCTGGAGCGCAAGGGTGGCCTGCTGCGCCTGGCGCGCCAGGAGTTTTTCGTCGCGGCCGGCAATCCCAAGGCCATCCTCATCTTCACCGCCTTTCTGCCGCAATTCGTCGTGATGGACAGCGCCACCCCGGTCGGCGAGCAGTTCCTCTGGCTGGGGGCGATGTTCCTGGTGCTGGAGTGGCTGGCGATCGCCATCTACGCCTGGCTTGGCGCCTATCTGCAACGCTGGTTCGAGCAGCCAGGGCCGCGGCGCCTGTTCAACCGGGTCAGCGCCGGGCTGCTGGGGTGCGCCGGTCTCGGGTTGCTGGCGGCGCGGCGGGCGTGAACGCTATGCGGACGGCGATCCCCCTTGCCCTGGTGGCACAGTCGTTCTTCGCCAGCCTGGTACTGGCTGAAACCGCGAGCGTCCCCTTCGTTTCCCTCAAGGGTTACGACCTGAAGAAATCCCATGTCATCCAGAACCTGCCGCCGACCACCGACCAGGGCTCGCTGCCCTGGTGCTTCGCCCATGCGGCGGCGACGGTCTTCAACTATTACGTGTGCCGGGATCTCAAGCAGGATTGCAGCCGTGTGCCGCGCAACGAGCTGGCGTCGCCGCTGGACATCACCCGCTACACCGTGCCGCCTGGCGAAAGCGATATCCTCGACTATGTCAGCTCCTATCCGGATATCAACATCGCCAGTGGCTCGGCGATCGTGACCCTGGAGATATCGGCGCTGTTCGTCGGCACCGTGGCGTCGCAGGCCTGCGCCCCACAGGAGGAGTTCTTCATCGGCACCGGGAAAACCGGCAAAGGAATCGGTACCGAGGTGGTGTTGTCCCAGACCCGGACGGTCGACCAGCTCAAGGCGTTCTACACCCGATACGCCAAGGGCTGCGACGAGCAGTGCATCACTCTGGCCCTGGACGAACTGGGCAAGGTGCTGCCCAACTACAAGACCGACGGTCCGACCCTGAGCCGAGCCCTGAAAAAAGAGTCGTTCAGCGGCTTCATCACTCGCCTGGCGATTCCCAACACTTGCGCGTTGGCGAAGAACCGCTCGTATTTCGAGAGCGATGACTATTCGATGAACGTGGCGCCGAAGACGGCCAAGGAAAAGTTGTCCTACGCGCGCTACAGCAAGGAACTGGTCAACGCGATCAAACAGGACAACCCGGTGATCATCGAGGGCATCTGCCTGACGCCGAAGAAGAACGGCCAGTGCGCGGAGATGCACGCCCTGGTGGCCTACGGATATGCGCAGTTGTGCGATGTCAACGAGTGCCGGACCGGGCTGAAACTGCGCAGCAGCTGGGGCGAGGACTGGCAGCGCGCAGCGGACGATTTGTGGTACGACGCCGAGTCGCTCTACAACGCATCGAGCCGGGCGGAAACGGCACTGGGATGGCTGTCGAAAAAGCCGAAGCAATGAGCACCGGCTGGGGCACAGCCGGGTCGGCGTAAGAAACCCCCTGGCTTATAGGGAAATGATCTGACTCTCAGCGGGCCGTTGGCCTAGGATTGACAACGCACTGCAAGCACGGAGCTGCAGTCCCTCAACTGCCCGGGAGACATGGAAATGCTATCCACGCTGGAACTGCGCGATATCATCGAGAAGAGTTTCTTGCCTGTTCGCTGCCGCTGCACCCAGGCGGCGGATCAATCCCTGACGGTGCAGTTGTTCAATCGCGGCTCCCATCATCACGATTTGCAGGTCACCGGCATTCGTCCCGAACAACTGGACAGCAGCCGTGCCATCGCCAGCCTGGTGAGCCGGATGCGCTGCGACCTGCTGGACAAGCAGAACGTCGTGCCCCTGCGCGACGCCAGCTAAGCCAGGTCTTCAATCCCTATAGAACGTCTGCACCAGGTGATAGCCGAACTTGCTCTTGATCGGCCCATGCACCGTGCGCAGCGGTTTCTTGAAGATCACCTGGTCGATCGCTCCGACCATCTGCCCCGGACGGATCTCGCCCAGGTCGCCGCCGCGCTTGCCTGAAGGGCAGATGGAGTGTTTCTTCGCCAGCACGTCGAAGGCCTCGCCCTTGGCGATGCGCTGCTTGAGCTGCTCGGCCTCTTCGGCGGTCTTGACCAGGATGTGACGGGCCTGTGCTTTCATGGTGCGGGTGCCTCGGGGTTGCGGGTAAAAGCCGGCGATTATGCCTGATCGCGCAGCTCGATGCGGTCACGAAAATGCTCCAATGCCTGGGGATTGGCCAGGGCGTCGGTATTTTTCACCGGCAGGCCGTGTACCACGTTGCGCACCGCCAGCTCGACGATCTTGCCGCTGATGGTCCGCGGAATGTCCGCCACCTGGGCGATCACTGCCGGTACATGGCGGGCGCTGGTGTTGTCGCGGATCACCTTGCGGATGCGTGCCTGCAGTTCATCGTCCAGTTGCACGCCGTCGGCCAGGCGCACGAACAGCACCACGCGCACGTCGTGTTGCCATTGCTGGCCGATGGCGACGCTGTCCAGCACCTGCTCGATCTTTTCCACCTGACGGTAGATCTCCGCCGTGCCGATGCGCACGCCGCCGGGGTTGAGCACGGCATCCGAGCGGCCATGGATGGCCAGGCCGCCATCACTGAACTCCTCGGCGTAGTCGCCCTGGCACCAGACCCCTGGGAACTGGCTGAAATACGCGGCTCTGAAGCGTTCGCCCTCGGGGTCATGCCAGAAACCGAGGGGGATGGCCGGGAAGTGACGGGCGCAGACCAGCTCGCCTTTCTCGTCCAGCACCGGCTGACCCTGGTCGTTCCATACTTCCACGGCCATGCCCAGGCCCTTGCACTGGATCTCGCCGCGGCGCACCGGCAGGGTCGGATTGCCGAGGACAAAGCAGGAGACGATATCGGTACCGCCGGACATCGACGCCAGGCACAGATCGCTTTTCATCTCGCGGTACACGTAGTCGTAGCTGTGTGGCGACAGCGGTGAGCCGGTCGACAGCAGCAGGCGCAAATGCTCCAGTCGATGGCTGTGGCGCGGTTGCAGACCGGCCTGTTCCAGCGCTGCCAGGTACTTGGCGCTGGTGCCGAAGACGCTGATGCCCTCGGCGTCGATCAGGTCGAGCAGGCGCTCGGGGCCCGGATGGAAGGGCGAGCCGTCGTACAGCACCAGGGTCGCGCCGAGGGCCAGGCCGCTGACCAGCCAGTTCCACATCATCCAGCCGCAGGTGGTGTAGTAGAACAGGCAGTCGTTGTCGCCCAGGTCGTTGTGCAGGCCGTGTTCCTTGAGGTGTTGCAGGAGCACGCCGCCGGCACTGTGGACGATGCACTTGGGCACGCCGGTGGTGCCGCTGGAGTACAGGATGTACAGCGGGTGGTCGAAGGGCAGGCGGACGAAGACAGGTTCGCCGCCGGGTTGGTAGAAGTCGTCCCACAGGCTGGTGGTGGCCTGGGTGGTGAAGGCATCGAGGCCCACCGTGGTGTTGCCGTAGGGCACCACCAGCAACTGTTCGAGGTCGGGCAGAGCGGCCAGCACCTCGTTGATCTTGTCGACCTGGGAGAGGGTTTTGCCGGCGTACTGGTAGCCGGCGCAGACCAGCAGCAGCTTCGGCTCGATCTGGCCGAAACGCTCGACGATGCCCTGGGTGCCGAATTCCGGCGAGGAGCTGGACCAGATTGCGCCGAGGCTGGTGGCGGCAAGCATGGCCACGACGGTCTGCCAGGTGTTGGGCATGCACGCGGCGACCCGGTCGCCGACGCCGATCCCGGCGGCCCTGAACGCCTGTTGCAGGCCCGCCACCTGCGCCGCCAGCTCGGCATGGCTGAGGACGACCCGCTGGCCGTCCTCGCGCACCGATACCAATGCCGGGGCAGCATCGCGGCGGCGCAGCAGGTGTTCGGCGAAGTTCAGGGTGGCGCCGGGGAACCAGCGTGCATCGGGCATTACCGGGCCTTCGTCGAGGATCTTCATCGGACTGTGGTGCCAATGCACATCGAAGGTCTCGGCCAGGGTTTTCCAGAACGCCGGGCGCTGCTCGATGCTCCAGCGATGCAGGTCGGCGTAGTCCGCCAGGTCGAGGTTGAAGCGCTGATTGATGTCGCGCCGGAAGCGGTCCATCCGGCTTGCCTGAATACGCGCCGCGTCCGGGCGCCAGAGCACATCGTTCATGTCGGTGTTTCCCTGTGGTCTGCCAATGCCCTGAGTCTAGCCTGAACCCTTGTGCTGCCGCCTCCGGCCTCATCGTATCGTGTGCGCCGCGGACCCTGTGGGAGCCGGCGTTGCCGGCGATGAGGCCAGTTGCATCACCCTCTATCTATTGCGCCAGCCACCCCCCATCGACATTCCACGCCGCCCCCCGCACCTGGCTGCCGGCCTCGCTGCACAGGAACGCCACCAGTTCGCCAAGCTGCTCGGGTGTGACGAACTCCCCGGAGGGTTGCTTTTCCGCCAGCAGGTCATGCTGCGCCTGCTGCGGCTCGACACCGCTGGCGATACGCGCATCGATCTGCTTCTGCACCAGCGGCGTCAACACCCAGCCCGGGCAGATGGCATTGCAGGTGATACGGCTGGTCGCGGTTTCCAGCCCGACCACCTTGGTCAGCCCGATCACCCCGTGCTTGGCCGCCACATAGGCCGCCTTGCCGACCGAGCCGACCTGGCCATGCACCGAGGCGATATTGATGATCCGCCCCCAGCCACGCTGCTGCATGCCAGGCAGGGCCAGGCGTATGCAATGGAACACCGCCGACAGGTTCAGGGCGATGATCGCGTCCCAGCGCTCGACGGGGAATTCCTCTACCGGCGCCACATGCTGGATACCAGCGTTGTTGACCAGGATGTCGACCCCGCCGAACTCGCGCCGGGCGAAGGCGAACAGCGCTTCGAGCTGCGCCACGTCACTCAGGTCGGCGGGGTGGTGGGCGACCTTGCCGCCGAACTGGCCGACCTCGGCCAGCGCCACGGCCGGATCGCCGAAGCCGTTGAGCAGGATATCGGCACCGGCTTCGGCCAGAACCCGGGCGATGCCCAGGCCGATGCCGCTGGTAGAGCCGGTGATCAGTGCGGTTTTTCCGGAAAGCTTCATACAGGTCCGATCCTCAAACGATGCCGGTGGCGTAGAAGGTGGCGATCACGACGAACACCGCCAGGGTCTTGATCAGGGTAATACCGAAAATGTCCTTGTAGGCCTCGCGGTGGGTCAGGCCGGTGACCGCCAGCAGGGTGATCACCGCGCCGTTGTGCGGCAGGGTGTCCATGCCGCCGCTGGCCATGGCGGCGACCCGGTGCAGCACTTCCAGCGGAATGTTGGCGGCGTGGGCGGCATTGATGAAGGTCTCGGACATCGCCGCCAGGGCGATGCTCATGCCGCCGGAGGCCGAACCGGTGATCCCGGCCAGCAGGGTTACGGTGATTGCCTCGTTGACCAGCGGATTGGGAATCGCCTTGAGCGCATCGGCCAGCACCAGGAAGCCCGGCAGCGAGGCGATCACCGCACCGAAGCCGTATTCCGAAGCGGTGTTCATCGCCGCCAGCAGCGCGCCGCTGACCGCCGCCTTGCTGCCGTCGGCCAGGCGGCTCTTGATCGCCTTGAAGCCGCTCACCAGTACCAGCAGGATGCCCAGCAGCAGCGCCGCCTCCACGGCCCAGATGGCGGTGAGCTTGGCGATATCGGTCTGTACCGGCGCGGCCATGCCCGGCAGTTGCAGGCTATGGCTCTTGCCGTACCACTCGGGGATCCAGTGGGTGAACAGCAGGTTCATGATCCCCACCAGCAACAGCGGCGACAGGGCCAGCAGCGGGTTGGGCAGCTTCAGGTCGGCGGCGGTTTCCGGCTCGTTGCGCAGCTCCGTGCCGTAGCCTTCGCCGGCGCGCAGGGCCTTGTTGCGCTGGCGTTGCAGATAGAGCATGCCGGTGCAGAACACGAACAGGGTGCCGATCAACCCCAGCCAGGGCGCCGCCCAGGCGGTGGTGTTGAAGAAGGTGCTGGGGATGATGTTCTGGATCTGCGGCGTGCCGGGCAGGGCGTCCATGGTGAAGGAAAACGCGCCGAGGGCAATGGTCGCCGGGATCAGGCGCTTGGGGATGTCGCTTTGGCGGAACATCTCGGCGGCGAACGGATACACCGCGAACACCACCACGAACAGCGACACCCCGCCGTAGGTCAGCAGGGCGCAGACCAGCACGATCACCAGCATGGCCTGGCGGGTGCCAAGCAGGCGGATTGCCGCAGCGACGATGGAGCGGGAAAAGCCGGACAGCTCGATCAGCTTGCCGAACACCGCGCCGAGCAGGAACACCGGGAAGTAGAGTTTGATGAAACCGACCATCTTCTCCATGAACACCCCGGTAAAGGCGGGTGCCACGGCGGACGGGTCAGTGAGCAGTACCGCGCCGAGGGCGGCGATGGGGGCAAACAGAATGACGCTGTAACCACGGTAGGCAGCCAGCATCAGCAGCGCCAGGGCTGCCAGAGCGATGATCACACTCATCGAGTGTCTCCTTGGTGAATCTTGTTTTTGTTGGTGGCAAGGAGATAGCAGGGACTGTGCCAGTTTTTTAACTTATTGATTTATATGGATAAATTAAGATTTCTAAGTTTGTTGAAAGTGATTTGTCTCTGATTGGAGACTGTTGGCGGGTTCGATGGCCTCATCGCTGGCAAGCCAGCTCCCACAGGTCTAGCGGTACATGCAGATCCTGTGGGAGCTGGCTTGCCAGCGATGAGGCCCGAAAGACGGCAGTCCCACTATCGGGACAAAAGTCTCTTTATGGAGACTGAATCCCCAGCGCCACCAGCTTCTTGTACAAGGTCGAACGCCCCAACCCCAGCTGTCGCGCGGCTTCCGGCACATTTCCCTGGCAGCGATCCAGGGCATTGCGCAACAGTTGCCGTTCGAAGGCTTCGCACGCCTCCCGGTATCCCAGCAGCGGCGCCGGCTCATCCGCCACCCGCGGCAGCAAAGTGCCCAAAGCCCCCTGAATATCCTCGACCCCCAACCGCGCCCGGTCCGCCAGCAAGGTCGCCCGCTCCAGCACGTTTCTCAGTTCGCGGATATTCCCCGGCCAGGCATGCCGGGCCAGCAGCGCCAGGGCGTCGTCCTCCAGCTCGTGGCGGCTGCCGAGGTCTTCAAGGATCGCCTCGCTCAGCGCCGGCAGATCGTCGATCCGCTCGCGCAAGGCCGGCACTTCGATCGGCAGCACGTTCAGCCGGTAATACAGGTCGGCACGAAACTCGCCGCGGGCCATGGCCGCCTGCAAATCCCGGGAAGTGGCAGCAATCACCCGCACATCGCTGCGCAGCATCTGGTTGGAACCCACCGGCTCGTATTCCTTCTCCTGCAACACCCGCAGCAGCTTGCTCTGCAACGGCAGGGGCATATCGCCGATCTCGTCGAGAAACAGCGTGCCGCCCTCGGCCAGTTGCAGCTTGCCCGCGCGGCCCTTGCGCTCGGCGCCGGTAAAGGCACCCGGTGCGGTGCCGAAGAACTCGGCTTCGAGCAGGGTTTCCGGGATCGCCGCGCTGTTGATGCTGACAAAGGCCTTGTGCGCTCGCGGCGAGGCGGCATGGATGGCGTGGGCCAGCAACTCCTTGCCGGTGCCGGTCTCGCCCAGCAACAGCACCGGCGAATCACTGCTCGCCCCGCGGCGGGCGCGGCGCTTGACCTCCAGGCTCGCGGCACTGGTGCCGATGAACTGGTTGAAGCTGTACTTGGCCTGTCGCGCCTTGAGCAGCGAGCGGGTCGAGGCCAGTTCCTGCTGCATGCTGGAATAGCGCATGAGCAGCGGCGACAGGCTGCGCAACTCGTCGAACAGGGCAAAGCCGATGGCGCCGATCACCTCGCCGCCGGCGTCCTGGATCGGCAGGCGCATCACCACCAGCGGCTCCTTCGGCGTGTCGAGCATGTCCAGCAGGATCGGCCGGCCCTGGCTGACCACCTCGCGCATCAGGCTGCCGGGGATCACCTGCTCGCAAGGCTGGCCGATGGCGGCGCTGGCATCGGCCAGGCCGAAGCGCCGGGCGTAGCGCTCGTTCATCCAGACGATCCGCGCATCGCGGTCGACGATCACCGTGCCTTCGCTGGACTGCTCGATGATCTCGAACAGCGATTTGATCGCCAGGCGGCGGACCCGCTGGTAGTCCTTGAGGCTGTCGTCGTGCATGGGGTGTTCCGTGAAAAAGAGTCAGGCCCGGGGATCGAAGGCTTCGCGCAGGGCATCGCCGATAAACACCAGCAGGGTGAGGATCAGCGCCAGGGCAAAGAACGCGGTAAAGCCCAGCCAGGGCGCCTGCAGGTTCTGCTTGCCCTGGTTGACCAGCTCGCCCAGCGAGGCGCTGCCGGCGGGCATGCCGAAGCCGAGGAAGTCCAGGGCGGTCAGGGTCGAGATCGCCCCGGTAAGAATGAAGGGCAGGTAGGTGAGGGTGGCATTCATCGCGTTGGGCAGGATATGCCGGACGATCACCAGGCGATCCGGCAAACCCATGGCCCGGGCCGCCTGCACGTACTCCAGGTTGCGCCCGCGGAGGAACTCGGCGCGCACCACATCCACCAGGGCCAGCCAGGAAAACAGCGCCATGATCCCCAGCAACCACCAGAAATTCGGTTCGACGAAGCCGCTGAGGATGATCAGCAGGTACAGCACCGGCAGTCCGGACCAGACCTCCAGCAAACGCTGGCCGAGCAGGTCGACCCAGCCGCCGTGGTAGCCCTGCAGGGCGCCGGCGGTTACGCCGATGACGGTACTGATCAGGGTCAGGGCCAGGGCGAACAGGATCGACACCCGCGTGCCGTAGATCACCCGGGCCAGCACGTCCCGCGCCTGATCGTCGGTACCCAGCCAGTTGCTCGCGGTCGGCGGGCTGGGCGCGGGCACCTGCAGGTCGTAGTTGGGCGTATCGGCGCTGAACGGGATCGGCGGGAACAGCATCCAGCCGCCCTTGTCCTCGATCAACTGGCGCACGTACTGGCTGCGATAGTCCGGCTGGAATGGCAACTGGCCGCCGAACTGCTGCTCGGTGTAGCGCTTGAACGCCGGGAAATACAGGCTGCCTTCATGCTTGAGCAGCAGCGGTTTGTCGTTGGCGATCAGCTCGGCACCCAGGCTCAGGACCAGCAGCGCGGCGAACGCCCACAGCGAGAACCAGCCGCGCCGGTTGTTGCGAAAGCGCTGCCAGCGGCGCTGGGCGATGGGCGACAGGCGGAACATCAGTGCGCCCTCGTGGCGAAGTCGATGCGCGGATCGACCAGGGTGTAGCAGATATCCCCGACCAGGCGGATCAGCAGGCCGAACAGGGTGAAGATGAACAGCGAGCCGAACACCACCGGGTAGTCGCGGCTGACCGCCGCGTCATAGCTCATGCGCCCGAGGCCATCGAGGGAGAAGATCACCTCGATCATCAACGACCCGGCGAAGAACACCGTGATCAGCGCCTGGGGCAACCCGGCCACCACCAGCAGGATGGCGTTGCGGAACACATGGCCGTAGAGCACGCGGCGCTCGGTGAGGCCCTTGGCCTTGGCGGTGATCACGTACTGGCGGGTGATTTCGTTGAGGAAGGCGTTCTTGGTCAGCAGGGTCAGGGTGGCGAAGCCGCCGATCACCAGGGCGCCCACTGGCAGCACCAGGTGCCAGAAGTAGTCGGCGACCTTGCCGATCAGGCTCAGCTCGGCAAAGTTTTCCGAGACCAGCCCGCGCACCGGGAACCAGTTCAGCGAAGTGCCGCCGGCGAACAGCACGATCAGCAGCAGGGCGAAGAGGAACGCGGGCAGGGCATAGCCGATGACGATCAGGCTGCTGCTCCAGGCATCGAACACGCTGCCATGGCGCACCGCCTTGCGGATGCCGAGGGGGATCGACACCAGGTAGGTGATCAGGGTGGCCCAGAAACCGAGGGACAGGGTCACCGGCATCTTGTCGAGGATCAGGTCGGTGACCTTGGCGCCGCGGAAGAAGCTGTCGCCGAAGTCCAGCCGCGCATAGCTGCCGAGCATCAGCCACAGGCGTTCCGGGGCGGACTTGTCGAAGCCGTATTGCTTCTTGATGGTTTCCAGCAAGGCCGGGTCGAGGCCGCGACTGGCCCGCGAGTCGAGCTGGACCGACGACCCGCCCGGCGCACCGCCACCCATGCCTTGCAGGCGAGCCACCGCCTGTTCCACCGGCCCGCCGGGGGCGGCCTGGACGATAACGAAGTTGACCAGCAGGATCACCAGCAAGGTCGGGATGATCAGCAGCAGGCGCCGCAGGATATAGGCGGTCATGGCTTGACTCCCGTGCGCTCGGCCATCTGTTCGTTGGTCAGTGCCGTCGGGCTGACTTCCCACCAGGTGTCCAGGGCCGGGTCATTGGCCGCCGGGACCTTCGGCAGGCCGAAGCGGTTCCACCAGACGCTGGAGGTGCCTGGCGGGTAGTAGTTGGGGATCCAGTAGTAGTTCCATTGCAGCACCCGGTCCAGGGCATGGGCGTGGCGTTGCATGCCGGCCTGGGTATCGGCGCGCACCAGGCCGTCGATCAGGCGGTCCACCACCGGGCTTTGCAGGGCCATGAAGTTGTTCGAACCGGGGTCCTTGGCCGCCGCCGAGCCGAAATAGCTGTACAGCTCCAGGCCCGGCGAGGTGGTCACCGGGTAGCCGGTGACGATCATGTCGTAGTCCCGGGCCATCAGGCGATTGACGTACTGCGCCGAGTCCACCCGGCGGATCTGCATGTCGATGCCGATCTGCGCCAGGGTGCGTTTCCACGGCAGCAACAGGCGCTCCATGCCGTTCTGGCCATTGAGGAAAGTGAAGCTCAGGGGCTCGCCGGCGGCATTCACCAGGCGATCGCCATCCGCGTGCCAGCCGGCGGCCTGCAACAGGGCCAGGGCCTGCAGCTGTTTGTCGCGGATGATCCCCGAACCGTCGGTGCGCGGCGCTTCGAACACCTGGGTGAAGACCTCGTCAGGCACCTGCCCGCGCAGCGGTTCGAGGATTTTCAGCTCCTCGGCATCCGGCAACTCGCGGGCGGCCAGCGGGCTATTGGCGAAATAGCTCTGCTGGCGGATGTACATGTCGCGCATCATCCGCCGGTTGCTCCATTCGAAGTCCCAGAGCAGGGCGATGGCCTGGCGCACGCGGCGGTCCTGGAACATTGGCCGTTGCAGATTGAACACGTAGCCCTGGGCGTTCTGCGGGGCTTCCTTGGCCAGATGGGCGCGTTGCAGGCGGCCATCGTCCAGGGCCGGGCCGGCGTAGCCGATGGTGTAGCCGGTAGCGGAAAACTCGCGGTTGTAGTCGTAGCCGCCACCACGCAGGACCTGGCGCGCTACGTCGGTATCGCCGAAATACTCGATGCGCATCTGGTCGAAGTTGTAGCGCCCGCGGTTCACCGGCAGGTCCTTGCCCCACCAGTCGCGGTCGCGTTCGAAGGTGATGCTGCGACCATTGTCGATCCGCGCCACCTTGTACGGTCCGCTGCCCAGTGGCGCCTCGAAACCGCCGCCATTGGCGAAGTCGCGGTTGCGCCACCAGTGTTCCGGCAGCACCGGCAGCGAGGCCAGGTCAAGGGGCAGGGTACGGTTCTGGCTGGTCTTGAAATCGAAGCGCACCTGGGTCGGCGACTCCACCACCACATCGGCGACATCGGCGAACTGGGTGCGGTACTTCAGGTTGCCGTCGCGCAGCAGCAGATCGTAGGTGAAGCGCACGTCTTCGGCGCGGATCGGCTTTCCGTCGGCAAAGCGCGCCTTGGGGTCGAGATAGAAGCGCAGCCACAGGCCGTCATCGGCCCGCTCCATGCGCCGGGCTACCAGACCGTAGACGGTGTAGGGCTCGTCCAGCGAGCGCACGGCCAGGGGCGCATACAGCCAGCCATCGATCTCGCTGACGCCGATGCCCTTGTCGATATAGGGAAGGATATGGTCGAACTGGCCGATCTCGATGGCCGAGCGGCGCAGGCTGCCGCCCTTGGGGGCGTCGGGATTGGTGTAGTCGAAATGCTGGAAGCCGGCGGAATAGCGCGGGGCTTCGCCGTAGACGGTGAGGGCGTGGGTCGGTGCGGCTTGCGCGCTTTGCCATGAACAGAGAAGGGCAATACACACCACTGTCCCGTGGGAGCGAGCTTGCTCGCGAAGGACCGCAAAGCGGTCCCCCAAGGCCATGCGGGCCTTACGAAGCAAAACCGATCAGTCCTGGCGACTGGTCACTTCCAGCAGGTGATAGCCGAACTGGGTCTTCACCGGACCTTGCACGGTGTTCACCGGCGCGCTGAACACCACGGTATCGAATTCCTTGACCATCTGGCCCGGACCGAACGAGCCCAGATCACCGCCCTGGCGGCTGGACGGGCAAGTGGAGTTGGCTTTGGCGATTTCGGCGAAATCGGCGCCGGCTTCGATCTGCGCCTTCAGTTCGTTGCACTTGTCTTCGCTGCTGACGAGGATGTGGCGGGCGGTGGCTCGGGCCATGGCAGGTACTCCAATTTTGGGAAAAGCCAGAGCCTACCGGAATTGCCTGACGAATTCTCCTCAAAATCTGCAGGTCGTTTCCCTGGGTACCTGATATTTCTGTCAGTTGTGCATTCTGCCGTCCCGCCCTTCAATGAAGCCGTCGCCACATCGGCCTGTTTGCACGAGAGGGAACATCATGGACGCTGCAAACCTCCGGTCTTCATTGCAGGTGCTGTTGATGTTGTTGCTTGGCCTGATGTTGCTGCCGATGAGCCACGGCAGCGTGGCAGAGACCGGCAGCCAACTGGCACAGCGGCTGAACGCCAGCTACGCCAAGGCCATGGACACTTGCAAGGAGGGCAAGCCGGCCTACTACTGCAGCGGCGTGATGCTCAAGCAGGTGGCGCTGGATGATCCCGAGCCTTTCTGGGCCCACGGTGAGCAAGCGCAGCAGCGTGGCGGGGAGCGTTTTGACTTTCTGCGCATGGATATTACGCATGGCCCCCTGGCGAGCCCGGGCTATCTGTTCAGCGACCGCACCACGGCCATTGGACAGGGCAAGGACTATGTGCTCATCGGCGATGACGGCATGGCCCGCCCGCCCGAATTGATCGTGCACAACTGGCACCATGACGATCCGGCCCGGCTGCCGCTCCAAGCCCTGTATTACCTGCGTGACCAGCCCGGGCAACTGGGCCTTGCGCTGCGCCATCAACAGGCCTATCACCGCGCCACAGGCCAGTGGCTGCCGATTCTCTCGCTACAACCGGGTGCTGCGCAGCCATTCGCCTTCGATCAGCGCGCGCAACTGGCATGGGGCGAGAAGTTGGTGTACCAGCTCAACCAGCGCTACGAACGGAGCCTGGCCAGTTGCCCGGACGGCACCTCGCCGGTGCATTGCAGTGGTGTGCTGGTGAGAGCGGTGGACTATGCGTCTGGCGAAGCCATCTGGATGCCGGACGACCGGGATATCGCCCTGAATGGCCTGTCCTTTTCCTGGGTTCGCCGCGACATCAACACCCGTAGCCTGCACAAGGACGGCGAGCTGGGGTTCATCTTCGATGCCCTGGGCGAGCCCGACCGCTACCCGGTCGAGCTGCGTTGCGCGTACCCGTTCAATGGCTTCACCAGCTCGCTGCCGGATCGCTGTGCCGCAACCTGCGCCTCCGAGGGCATCACCACGGTGCAGGCCTGGCGCGACAAGTACGACGGCGAGTTGGGCAGTTGCACCTTGCAGGACACTCCCGGGGAAGTCGGCCTGCTGCTCGACATCCGCAAGACCCGTCCCGCCAGCTCCATCAACGAGCTGATCATCGCCCCCTGGCCGCAACCGATGCCGGAAAACCTGCCGCTGGCGGCGTTTTTCTTCAACATCTTTGCCAACGGACGAGAGCAGGCCCGATCGACGCAGCGGGATTTCATGGACCATACCGGACAGTTCAAACCGGTCATCCGCCTCGACCTGCAAACGCCGGGGGCCCAACGTTTTCTCTACGACCTGGACGACCAGGTGTTCTGAGCGCGATTCATCAAGGAGGAAGCCGGCATGCCGAGTCCGATCATTCGTTACCTTTGCGCCGTGCTGCTTTATCTGGTCGCTGTCCAGGGCTGGGCACTCACGGGGCCGGAAACCGCACAGCAACTCAACCAGCGCCTGGCAGCGACGCCGGCGCAATGCGTCGGTGGCAAGCCAATTGAAGCGTGCAGTGGGGTGCTGGTGTTGCCCATGGTCAAGGGGCATCCGAAACCCTTCTGGCATCACGGTGCCGAAGCCGTGGAGCGGGGCAGCGAACAGTTTCGCTATCTGCGCCGCGACCTTGGCGGCGAGTCCCTGCCGGACGCGGTCGGCTACATCCTCCACGATGGCTTCACCGCGCAGTCCCAGGGCAAGGGCTACGAAGTGATAGACGACGGTAGCGCACTTCCCGGCGAGCGACTGGTGCGCAACTGGGACGAACAGGCGCCGGAGCAATTGGCGGTGCAGGCGCTGTATTACGACGCCACCCAGGTGGACAGCCTGTTGCGCGCCCAGCAGGGTCAGCTCGATTTCTTCCTGGTCACGGGCCAGTGGCTGCCGCTGGTGCGCTTCGCCCCGGACGATGGGGCCGGTACCTTCGGCTTCAGCACCCAGGAGCAGCTGTACAACGGCTATCAGGTCGCCGCGCGCCTGAATGCCCGCTTTATCGATACGGCCATGGGGTGCCGCGACGGTCGTTCGGCGTACTACTGCAACGGCGTGATCCTGCGTACTGTCGGACCGGGGGATTTCCATGCCTGGAACCCCAGTCCCAATGCCATCCGCATCGGTGGTGTGTCCTTCAGTTACTACCGTCGCGACCTGGATGCCGACACCATGCTTTACCCGCGGGGCTACGTCATTCGCGAACTATCCGCGCCGGCGCAGACGCCGTTCGAGCCGATGTGCTTCTTCCCGATGGATGGTGACACGGGTGAAGCCCCGGCTGGCAAGGTCTGCACCCGGAGGAATACCTGCGAGGCCCTGGGCGTGGACACGGTTGAGAAATGGATTGCCCGCTATCAGTCCAAACCACGCGAAAGCTGTTCGTTGAGCATGTCCCAGGTCGATCTGCAACTGGCCCATGACATCCGCCAGCAGGCCAGGAACGTGGACCCATGGACCGAACTGGTGATACGCACCTGGCCGCAGAACATCGGCAAGGAGCTCTCGATCGAGGCGGTGGTATACAGCACCCGATCGCACCATGGCGGCAGTGGCCTGACGAATGCCAGGCACACCCAGCGCGACTACCTGGAACAGACCGGGCGCTACCTGCCGCTGCTGAAGGCCGACTTCAGGAATGCAGCAGGCCAGCCTTTCAGTTTCGATCCCGCCCAGCAGATCAAACCCTAGCCACGCAAGGCAGTGGCGGCCTCCAGCAGCATGGCCTCGGTGCCGTCCCAGCCCAGGCAACCATCGGTGATCGACACGCCGTACTTCAGCGGGCCCTTGCCCAGGGCCTGACAGCCGTCGAACAGATGGCTCTCGATCATCACCCCCACCAGCGAGCGGTCACCGGCGACGCGTTGTTCGATCACATCACGCAGTACCGCTGGTTGCTTGAGCGGGTCCTTGCCGCTGTTGGCGTGGCTGCAATCGACCATGATCCGCGCCGCGATCCCGGCTTTGGCCAGGCCTTGGCGGGCCATGGCGACACTGTCCGCATCATGGTTCGGGCCCTTGTGGCCGCCACGCAGGACCAGGTGGGTGTCAGGGTTGCCGAGGGTCTCGACGATCGCCGGATGGCCCTGGGCATCCAGGCCGAAATGCCGGTGCGGATGGGCCGCACTGCGGATCGCGTCGCAAGCGATGCCGACACCGCCGTCGGTGCCGTTCTTGAAGCCCACCGGCAGGCCCAGGCCGCTGACCATCTCGCGGTGGATCTGCGACTCGGTAGTGCGCGCGCCGATGGCCGCCCAGCCGAGCAGGTCGTCGAAGTAGCCGGCGGCCATCGGTTGCAGCAGTTCGGTGGCCACTGGCAGGCCGCGTTCGAGCATGCCCAGCATCAGCTCGCGGGACAGGCGCAGGCCGCCGTGCATATCGTCGCTACCGTCCAGCTGCGGATCGTAGGCCAGGCCTTTCCAGCCGACCGTAGTGCGCGGTTTTTCCACGTAGGCGCGCATTACCAGCAGCAACTGGTCATCGACCTTGTGCGCGAGTGCGGCGAGGCGGTCGGCGTATTCGAGGGCGGAGCGGGGATCGTGCAGGGAGCAGGGGCCGACCACCACCAGCAGGCGCGGGTCGTGACCGTCGAGAATTCGTTTGATCGCCTGGCGCTGTTGCTGGACCTGGGTGGCGAGGGCGGTGGACAGGGGCAACTGCTGCTTGAGTTGCACGGGGCTGGGCAGACGCAGGCTCACGGAAGTGTTGGCTGCGGCAGGGGTGTTCAGTGGCAGTGCCTGGGTAGTCGCTTGCATGTTCGGTAGTCCCTGGGCGGAAGGCGGCTTCTGTGCCGCGCCTTCGGCCCTATCGTTGTGTTCGACAGATACTTGAATGTGTGTTGATGCCACCTGCAACGGACCGGTCGGAGGCGGCTGGCTGGCCCGAACGGCAGTGGCTAAATCGCCAGGCAGAGCTTTGGTAGCGGTAGTAGGTGGCGTAGTTCATGTGTCGATTCCTCAGTGATGTCAGTGTTTTCGGACCCAAAACAAAACCCCCGGAGGGCTGGGCCGTCCGGGGGTTCGAGAGTTCTCGTGTTCGGCGGCCCTGTTGATGGGCGCCGGTGTGGGTATCAGCGGCGCCTGTGGCTAAACCAATACCCAAAATAAAACGCGGCTGGAGCAACGGAGCCACAGGCAGCCACGGACACGGCGGAGCGCGCTGGGCGACCGGTGTGTTGTGCGTGGATGTGAGTGGTGTGGTTCATGTGCTGCTCCAGTTGAATGCGTTCGAGCTTACTTCAGCGTAAGTGCGTGTTTCAACGATTAATTTCGATCGTAACGATTAATTATTTCTACCGGCCCATTACCTACGTAGATAGGCAGTGAAGTCGATATCCCCGGCGCTGAGGATCGCCTGCACCCGGTTGTGCACGTTGAGCTTGCGCAGGATCGCCGAGACATGGGCCTTCACCGTGGTTTCGGCGATATCCAGGTTGTAGGCGATCTGCTTGTTCGATTCGCCCTTGGTCATGCGTTCGAGTACCAGCAGTTGCTTGCGGGTCAGCGCCTGCAGCAGCTCCGGGGCGAAGCCCTGGGGTTCGCTCTGGCTGCGACGGCTGCCGCTTTTCTGGGTGCGGATGATGTCCGGCGGCAGGTACACGTTGCCATTGAGGATCTGCTCGATGGCCTCGGTCATCTGCGAGCGCGGCGAGGATTTGGTGATAAAGCCCACCGCGCCGTAGGTGATGGCCTGCAGAACGATCTGCTTGTCCTGCTCGGCGGAGACGATCACCACCGGGATGGTCGGCGCCTCGTTGCGCAGGTTGATCAGCCCGCCGAGGCCGTGCATGCCGGGCATGTTCAGGTCGAGCAGGATCAGGTCGAGATCGTCGTGCTCGCCGGTCAGGGCCAGGGCGCTGTCGAGGTCGGCGGTTTCCATCACTTCGCTGCCGGGGAAACCGTCGCTGATGACGTTATGGATGGCCTCGCGAAACAGCGGGTGGTCGTCGGCGATCAGAATCTTGTACATGGCTTTGCACCTTATTGTTTTTGGCGTTGAGCGCAAGGAACGCGTGGTTCAGGGAAAGGCTTCGGGCGTGGCGGCTACCACGGGCAGGCCGGCATTCTCCCAGGCATCGAGGCCATCACGGTACCAGTACAGCTGCGAGTAGCCCAGCGCAGTGGCGCGCTTGACCGCGTTCCAGCTCAGCCAGCAGTCGGAACGGCAGTAGAAGACGATGGCGCGCTGGCGATCACCGCCACTGAGGCGTTGCAGATGGCGGCTGAAATACTCGCGCCACTGGGCATCCAGTTCGCCGTCGCCGGTATTGGCCAGCCAGTGGCTGCCGGGCAGGTTGGCGTGGGCTTCGCTGGCGATGAACTGGCCGTTGAGGAACGGGCGTTTGTACACGTCGATGAGCAGGGCCGGCGGTTGCTCCTGGAGCAGGGCCTGGACCTGGGCAGTATCGACGGTCCGGGCGGTCTCGGCGGTGGCCGGGGTGGGGCTGCGGTACAGACCGTTGCGATAGCCGTCGGCGGAGAACGGCGGCGCATCGGCCAGGGCCGTGCTGACGAGCAGGCCGGACAGGGTCAGGCCGAGGAGGGTGGACAGGACGCGAGGCAGCATGGTCGGCAGTCTCATTTTTGTTATGCCGGTATTACAGGTCAGTGCCGAGGCTTTGTGAATGCGACCATCGACAGCAAAAGCGCTACCAAAGTAGTAGGCGGACGTCGCGGGCGGGGCTCTAGCATGGGCCTGTGGCGATAACAAAGAGAATACGCCGATGGACATCCTGCTGGTCGACGACCATCCGATGCTGCGCCTGGGCCTGAGTGCCGTGCTTGCCGAAGAACTGCCGGTGCGCGAAGCCGCCTCCGGTGAAGAAGCCTTGTTGCGTGTACAGGAGCAGGTGCCGGGCCTGGTCCTGATGGATTTCGACCTGCCCGGCATCAGCGGCCTGGAGACCACCCGCCGGCTGCGTCAACGCCTGCCGCAATTGCGCGTGCTGTTCTTCAGCGAACATACCGAGCTGGGCCTAGTACGCCAGGCGCTGGATGCCGGTGCCTGTGGTTTCCTGTCCAAGTCGGTGGCGCCGGCGACGCTGCTCGAAGCGGTGCGTCGGGTGCTGGCCGGACATGCCTATATCGAACAGGCCCTGGCCACCCAACTGGCCACCCAGCCGCACCGCAGCGAAGACAAGGACGCGCGCTTGAGCGGGCTGACCCAGCGCGAGACCGAGATCTTCCTGATGCTGGCCAAGGGCACCTCGATGCGCATGATCGCCGAGCACCTGTGCCTGAGTGGCAAGACCGTTTCCAACTACCTGACGGTGGTCAAGAGCAAGCTGCAGGTCAGTTCCCATGCCGAGCTGGTGCATCTGGCGATCGAGACGGGGTTGCTCAGGATCGCTGCCTGACTCCAAGGCCTCATCGCTGGCAACGCCAGCTCCCACAGGTTCAGCGGTGCACACAACCCTGTGGGAGCTGGCGTTGCCAGCGATGAGGCCGGTGAGATCAACATTAGTCCCAGGTTTTCGGGCAACCTTCGCAACCTTCCATGTTGGCATCCTGGAAGTTCGCATAATGCACCCGCGTCCCGCGCAGATTGGCCTTCTCCAGATTGCTCTCGCCGAACTTGGCTTCCTGCAGGTTGGCGTCCGACAGGTTGGCACCCAGCAGGTCGGCACGGCTCAGCCAGGTCATTTCCAGGTCGGCGGCCTGCAGGTTGGCGTTGTGCAGCTTGGCCCCGGACAGGCGGGCAAATTCCAGGTAGGCGCCGCTCAGGTTGGCACCGTTGAACTTCGCCCCCTGGGCGAACATGCCCCAGGCCTGGGTGGCGATCAGGCTGGCGCCGGTCAGGTCGGCGATGCGCAGGTTGCTTTGTTGCAGGCTGGCGCGGTTGAGGTTGGCACCTTGCAACTGGGCTTTCTCCAGATTGGCCAGGTCGAGCTTGGCATGGCGCAGGTCGGCGCCTTTGAGGTTGGCCCCGGCCAGGTTCATCTTGGTCATGTCCTGGTTGTTCAGGTTCGCGCCGGCGAGGTTGGCGTTGGGGCACTGGCTCTCCGGCTGGATCACGCAACCGTTGACGATCAGCGGCTGGTCGTCGCCATCGTCGGCGATCACGGCGAAGGCGGGGGTGATGGCGAGGGTCAGGAGTAGCGGGAGGTATTTCATGGATAGCTCCGTCATTGAGGTCGGTGCAAAACCCTGTGGGAGCTGGCTTGCCAGCGATAGGGCCATCAGCCTCGACATGGCTGAGGCAGGGAGGGCCCCATCGCTGGCAAGCCAGCTCCCACAGGGACCAAAGAGGCTGTCACGCCCCTTTGGTCTCTTTCAGATCAGCGCTGCGCAGTCTTGGAATCCCAGCTCGGGATCTTGAACACCCAGAACGAACCACCCTGTGCCACCGGCTTGGTCAGCTCGGCCATGTCGCCGCCCCACAGCGGTACCGCACCGCCGTAGCCGACGGTCACGCCGATGTACTGCTCGCCATCCTGTTCCCAGGTGATGGGCGGGGAGACGATGCCGCTGCCGGTCTGGAATTTCCACAGCTCTTCGCCGGTCTTGGCGTTGAAGGCCTTGAAGTAACCGTCGCCGGTCCCGGTGAACACCAGGTTGCCCTTGGTCGCCAGTACGCCAGCCCACAGCGGCAGGCGCTCCTTGTGCTCCCAGACCATCTTGCCGGTGGTCGGGTCCATGGCGCGCAGCGAACCTACGTGGTCCTCGTACATGCGCTTGATGCGGAAGCCCATGCCCAGGTAGGCGGAGCCTTTCTTGTAGTTGACCTCCTCGGTCCAGTATTCCTCTTTCCACTGGTTGGACGGCACGTAGAACAGGCCGGTGTCCTGGCTGTAGGCCATCGGGTTCCAGTTCTTGCCACCGAGGAACGGCGGCGAGACTTCCACCGACTTGCCCTTGGTTTCGCCCGGTGCCGGTTTTGGCGGACGCTGGCCTTCGTTTTCCACCGGACGCCCGGTCTTCAGGTCGATATGGCTGGCCCAGGTGATGTTGTCGGCGAACGGGAAGGCGTTCTTCAGCTTGCCGTTGGTGCGGTCGACCACATAGAAGAAGCCGTTGCGGTCAGCGTGGGCGGTGGCCTTGTACTGCTTGCCGTCCTTGTCCTTGTAATCGAACAGCACCAGTTCGTTGTTGCCGGAGAAGTCCCAGGCATCGTTCGGCGTGTGCTGGTAGAACCACTTCACTTCACCGGTGCTCGGATCGACGCCGACCTGGCCGGAGGTGTAGAGGCTGTCGTAGTCGTGCGGGTTGCCGTCTTTCGAGGTGCGCGCCCAGGTGTTCCACGGGCCGGGGTTGCCGGCGCCGACGATGATGGTGTTGGTCTCGGCATCGAAGCTCGCGCTCTGCCAAGGGGCGCCGCCGCCGTGGCTCCAGGCCTCGACCTTGCCGGTTTCGGTGCTCGGATCATCCGGCCAGGACGGTGCCTTCACATCGCCGGTCGGGGTGCTGTCCTTGCCGTTCAAGCGACCCATGTGGCCTTCCACGAACGGACGCATCCACACTTCTTCGCCGGTATCCGGGTCGCGGGCATACAACTGGCCGACCACGCCGAATTCGTCACCCGAGCTGCCGTGGATCAGCAGGACCTTGCCGGTCTTCTGGTCCTTGATCAGGGTGGGTGCGCCGGTCATGGTGTAGCCGGCGGAGTGATCGCCGAACTTCTTCTTCCACACCACCTTGCCGGTGTCCTTGTTCAGGGCAATGACCTGGGCGTCGAGGGTACCGAAGAAGATCTTGTCGCCGAAGATCGCTGCACCGCGGTTGACCACGTCGCAGCAAGGACGAATGTTGTCCGGCAGGCGGTGGTTGTAGGTCCACAGGCGCTTGCCGGTCTTGGCATCGAGGGCGAACACCCGCGAGTAGGAACCGGTGACGTAGACCACACCGTCGCTGATGATCGCTTGCGACTCCTGTCCACGCTGCTTCTCGTCGCCGAAGGAGAACGACCAGGCCGGGGTCAGCTTGAACACGTTCTTGTCGTTGACCGCCGCCAGCGGGCTCCAGCGCTGGGCGTTGGTGCCCATGCCGTACTGCAGCACGTTGTTGGTGGTCTTGTGGTCGTCGGCGATGTCTTCCCAGGTCACGGGTTTGGCCTGGGCCTGGGCCATGCCCAGGGTACCCACCAGCAGTACGGCCAGGGACAGGGGAGCCATAGAAAGCCGGGAGTGTGCGGCGGGTAACGATCTTATTGTCATCTTGGTGTTTCCCAATGGAGGTTTTGGCCTGCATAGACTGGAACGCCAACGCTCCCCGAGATACGGAAAAACTCCCGCCCTTGCCGGGAAAACTTCCCGGTCCGGACATGATTTGGCACTGCCCCACAAGCCCTACTACCAACGGACTAGACCGCGACCACCAAAGCAGCATGGGGGAGGCTCCCGGGTGCTTCCTAAGATGGCCGGCAGAACCTTTCGCCAGAGAGGTTTTCGCGTGCAAATCGTGCAACCTGAAGTAGTCGAGGGCAAAACAATGACAAGAGTTAAGAACGCCTTGCTGGGCACCGTGTTCATGGCCGGCCTGATCAGCACCGGAGCGGTCATGGCCCACGGCAACGTGACGCCGAGCGCCGTCAATATCGGCAACCTGGAAAAGCTTGGTGAAGAATGGCGGACCGAAAACCCCTATCGCACCGGCAAGAACCATGATGAAGCGCTGAGCATCGGTGCTTCGGCCTACAACATGAACTGCGCCGCCTGCCATGGCCTGGAAGCCAAGTCCGGCGGCATCGCCCCGGACCTGCGCATGCTCGACGAGGGCGCCAGCGGTGACGAATGGTTCGTCGAACGGGTGCGCCACGGTTCGGTGCGCGACGGTCGCGTGTACATGCCGAAGATGGCCGACTACCTGAGCCAGGAAGCGCTCTGGGCCATCCGTACCTACCTGGACAGCGTCCACGTCGAGGAGTGAGGCCATGGGCCGGGTGCCGTTGTTGCTGCTGGCGTTATGCATGGGCGCCCCGGCATATGCCCTGGACCCGGGCAAGGACCCGGTGCCCTCGGTGATGTGGGAGTTCTATCGAAAACAATGGATTGGCGATGAGCCCTACCGCTTCGACGAACGGGTCAAGGTGGTTGCGCCGCCGTTCGCCGAGGATGCCCGGCAGGTTCCCCTGCAAATCGACGCCCGCGGACTCCCCGGCAACGTCAAGCGCATGCTGGTCTGGGCCGAATTGAACCCGTTGCCGCGCATCGTCGACTTCGCGCCTGGTCCCGAGGTACTGCCATGGCTGGCGATCCGTATCCGTATCGAACAGGCCACGCCGCTGCGTGCAGCGGTGCAGACCGAGGACGGCGTCTGGCATGTCGGCTCGACCCTGATCGACGCCGCCGGTGGTGGCTGTACCGCGCCCAGCGTGGTGCGCAGCCAGCCCGGCTGGGAAGAGCGCCTCGGCCAGGTGCTTGGTGGGCGCTACCCGCGCGAGGACTACAGCCGCCTGCGCCTGTCGGTATCCCACCCCATGGATAACGGCCTGATGGCCGGGATTCCCGAATTCTTCATCGATCACGCCGAGCTGTTCGACGCTGCGGGCCAGTCCCTGGCGACCCTCGAACTGTGGCCGGCCGTGAGCGAAAACCCCAGCCTGTCGTTCGACCTGCGCCGCCCGGGCCCGGTACGCCTGAGCCTGCGCGACAACAACGGCAATGCCTTCGACGCCGCCATCGAATGAGGTCCCGGATGCGTGCTTTGCTGTGCCTGTTGAGCCTTGTCAGCCTGCCGAGCCTGGCCGACCTGGACTACCGTCTCGAACCCCGGCAAATCGCCGCCGACACCTGGGTGCTGGAAGGTCGCACCGAGAATTTCTCCCGGGACAATGGCGGCAATATCGTCAACACCGGGTTCATCGTCAGTGAAGACGGCGTGGTGGTGATCGACAGCGGCCCTTCGCTGCGTTACGGCCAGGCCCTGCGCCAGGCCATTGCCAGGGTTACCGACAAGCCAGTGGTGCAGGTGCTGATCACCCATCACCACCCCGACCATGCCCTGGGCAACCAGGCCTTTGCCGACGTGCCCATCGCCGCCTTGCCGGGCACCACGGAGCAACTGGCCAGGGAGGGCGATGCGCTGGCGGAAAACATGTACCGCATGGTCGGTGACTGGATGCGTGGGACCGAGGTGCGCCTGCCGGTGCAGACGCTGGAACCGGGGGTGAAGACCTTCGGCTCCCATCCGCTGCGCTTGTTGGCCTTCACTGGGCACAGCGGCGCCGACCTGGCGGTGCTGGACGAAAAGACCGGGGTGCTGTTTGCCGGCGACCTGCTGTTCTACCAGCGTGCCTTGACCACGCCGCACAGCCCCGGCCTGGCGCAATGGGTGGATGACCTCCAGCAGTTGCAGGCCCAGCCGTGGAAAGTGCTGGTGCCGGGGCATGGTCCGGTCAGCCAGGACCGCGGGCCGTTCGACCAGATGGTCGACTACCTCGGCTGGCTCGACGACCTGCTGCGCGACAGCGCGGCCAATGGCCTGGACATGAACGAAGTAATCGCCACGCCGATTCCCGAGCGCTTTGCCTCGGTGAAGCTGAGCAAGTACGAACTGATCCGCAGTGTCACCCATCTTTACCCGCGCTATGAGCAGGCAGCCATGGCGCGGGTGGAGCAATAGGTTGGCCATGATGGCCTCATCGTCGGCAATGCCGACTCCCACAAGGATCCTGGCCTGCCGCAAAACCTGTGGGAGCTGGCCGGGCGGCGATCCGATTGCCAGCGATGAGGCCATCAACAACGAAGCAAGGTTCAGCCCGGGTTCCCAACTACCTCCCGCACCATCTCCAGCACTTTCTGGATCACCGGATCCCGAGCACTGTCGCTGCGCCAGCCCAGCTCCACGGCATAACGCGGCAACTCGATCGGGCACGGCAGGCAGCTCAGGTTGGCCAGCCTGGCCAGTGCCTGCGCCGCATGGGTCGGCAGGGTGGCTATGCAATCACTGCCCTCCAGCAACGCCGGCAACGCGGCGAAATGCGTGGTCGACGCCTCGACCCGGCGACTCTGCCCCAGCGCCGCCAAGGCCTCATCCACCACCCCGACATAGCCCCCGGACGACACCAGCACATGCCCACGCTGCAGAAAGTCCTGATGACTCAGGTCACCCGGCACCGCACTGAGGCAGCTATACCCGCCGCTGGCCAGCACCTGGCGTCCCAGGGCCCGGGACGGGATCGCCCCGGCGGTCAGGGCCAGGTCGATCTGTCGGCTCATCAGTGCATCCGCAGCGACCATGCTGTGAGTTTGCTTGAACAGTAAACGCAGGCCCGGGGTACGGACCTTGGCCAGGTCGATCAAGGCCCGGCCGATGGCCAGCTCGTGATCGTCCGACAGCCCGAGGGCGACGGTACGGCCATGGAAGGCGGTCTGCGCGCCGCTGACCAGCAACAGGCTCTGCCGGCATTTCTCCAGCGCCGCCGCAATGATCGGGCGCAGTTCCTCGCTTTTCGCCGTCGGCCGCAAGCCGCGCCCGGTGCGTTCGAACAGGTGATCGCCGTAGACCAGGCGCAAGCGGGCGAGGGCGGCGCTGACCGCCGACTGGGTGATGCCCAGGCGAATCGCCGCACGCCCGGCACCGCCTTCCTCGTACAGGGCCTCGAAGACTTTCAGCAGGTTGAGGTCGAGCGACCAGATATCGATTTGGCTCATATCAGATAGGGTCTGTACTGAATTGATTGATAACGCAGCGCTGGCGACTATGCCTCAATCAACCCAAAACAAGCGAGACAGACCCATGCCAACTTCCATCGTTGCCGCCTTGCAGATCGGTTCGCGCCCCGAGGGCAAGGCCGCCACCCTCGACGCCGTGCTGGCTTACGAAGCGCGGATCAAGGCCAGCGGTGCCGGGCTGGTGGTCATGCCCGAAGCGCTGCTGGGCGGCTACCCCAAGGGCGAGACCTTCGGTACCTACCTCGGCTACCGCTTGCCCGAAGGCCGCGAGGCCTTCCAGCGCTACTACGAAAACGCCATCGACGTGCCCGGCGCCGAGACCGACGAACTGGCCGGCCTGGCCCAGCGTACTGGTGCCCACCTGGTGATCGGGGTGATCGAGCGCTCGGGCAATACGCTGTTCTGCACCGCGCTGTTCTTTTCCCCAGAGGCCGGCCTGGTGGCCAAGCACCGCAAGCTGATGCCCACCGGCACCGAGCGCCTGATCTGGGGCCAGGGCGACGGCTCGACCCTGCCGGTGCTGGACACCCCGGTGGGCAAGCTCGGCGCGGCGATCTGCTGGGAAAACCACATGCCGCTGCTGCGCACGGCGATGTACGCCAAGGGCGTGCAGGTCTGGTGCGCACCGACCGTGGACGAGCGCGATGTGTGGCAGGCGTCGATGCGCCATATCGCCCACGAAGGCCGGCTGTTCCTGGTCAGCGCCTGCCAGGTGCAGCCGTCGCCCAAGGCCCTCGGTATCGAGGTGCCGCACTGGGACGCCGAGCGCCCGCTGATCCAGGGCAACAGCGTGATCGTCGGGCCGTTGGGCGAAGTGCTGGCGGGGCCGTTGCGTGGTGAGGAGGGCTTGTTGACCGCCGGGATCGACCTGGAGGAACTGGTACGTGCCCGCTACGACTTCGACGTGGTCGGGCACTATTCGCGGCCGGATGTGTTCTCGCTGAGTGTGGATGAACGGGCCAAGCGTACGGTCGAGTTCCGCAGCTGATCCGCCGTCAGGCCGTGACGAACTCCGGCTCGTGCCCGACCGGGAAGTTCACCGAGCGGGCGATAAAGCACTTCTGATGAGCCAGGTGGTGCAGCGAGCGGGCCTTGTCCAGGTCCGTTCCGGCTGCCAGGGTCACCCGGGGGCGCAGCGTGACCGAGGTGAACTGCCCGGCGCCGTTGGGCGTTTCCAGCATCTCGCCCTCGGCGCGGTCCTCATAGGCCAGCACCACGATCCCGGCCTCGGCGCACAGGCCCAGGTACCAGAGCTTGTGGCAGGCCGACAGCGAGGCCACCAGCAGGTCCTCCGGATTCCAGCGTGCCGGGTCGCCGCGAAACGCCGGATCGGAGGAGCCCTCGATGCCGGGCTTGCCCTCGGCCTCGATCAGATGGTCACGGCTGTAGCCGCGATAGCTGGCGGTACCTGTTCCCTGGTTGCCGGTCCAGGTCACGCTGACCGCGTAGTGATGTTGTTTGTCGGCCATCGGCATTCCTCCTGAATGAGTGGAATGCCGAGCTTAGCCGCGCAGGCCGTGGCGGCGAAACGTGCAGGTCGGGAAACAGTCATTGCGGCCATGCACGATGCGTCAGCAGCACATCAGAACGGCGGCCAGGAAGACAGCGGATCATGCCGGCACGGCTGCTTCAACACCGCATTGCACTCAGGCCTATCCTCCGGCACCTGCACCCCGGTCAATTCCCCCAGCACCAGCTGCGACGGATGCTGCGCGTCGTGGAACACCGAGTTGCGACTCTGCAGGGCGTAATAGGCAAAGCCATAGCCCCCGGTGCGCGACGGCGCGTCGATCCAGATGCGCAGCTTCGAGCCCTTGCGGAACGGATGGGAGAACGGCGGGATCTCCACCCGGCCCAGGGCCGGCACATTGGGCAGCATCGGTTGCAATGCATCAGGTTCGTTGAGCTGTACCGGACGCACCGCGCTGGACTTGCCGGCATCCAGCGCACGGTTGGACATGCGCAGCCAGCCGCGCTGGACGAATACCTCCTTGTCGTCGGGGCGCACCTCGGTGATGGTCACCTGCACATCGGTGTCCGGGGCAAGGAAGGTCGACAGCCAGATATCCGCACTGGCACTGCCATAACTGAGGAAATCCCGCTCGAACGCGGCACTGGTGTAGGCCACGCTGCCCTGGCGCCACAGCGGATGCTGCCAGCCCCAGGCGTGGTCCTTGAGGTAGGTGTTCACGTCCGGGCCGGGGATCGGGTAGAGGTAGGCGTCCGGCTTGCCACGGCCCTGGCCGTTTTCGATCAGCTCGCCGTCCTCGCTCAGGGCAAAGCTCACCGGCTTGACCGGCAAGGGGTACTGATTGCGCTCGATGGTCCAGCCTGGACGTGCGGTTTCATTGGGTTGATGCCGGCCTTCGCGCTGGTCGGCCACGGTCTCCTGCCAGATTTCCAGGTGCGGGGTGCGCTCGAAACCGTTGGCGGCACCTTTGACGAAGTGATCGAGGAAGGCATACAGCTTCTGGCGGAAACGTTCCGACTCGTAGAGATTGTGGCCGCCGCTGCTTTGCACCATCCACAGCTGCCGTGGATCGAGGCGCTCCTGATAGAAACCTTCGCGGGCCAGCACCGCTTCGTCCTGCCACGCCTGCATCGACAGCACCGGCACCTGTACCTGGTCGGCGCGGTCCCGTGGGGCGCGCTGCTTCATCCACTCATCGTGCTGCGGGTGGCGCAGCAATTCGTACATCAACGAGGTCTTGCCGACCTTGGCCTGATTCTCGGCGACCTGAGCCAGGCAGCGCTGGTCGCCTTCGCTTTGCGCGCTGGCCTTGACCGCCTCCCAGCGCTGGTCGACGAACCAGTGCCAGGTGGTGGTGAACTCCTGATTGGGCACGCCGCCCTGGGACCAGCTGTCGGTATAGGCGTCGCCAAGGATCATGCCCGGGGCGATGGCCTTGAGGCCCTGTGGGCGTTCGGAGGCGGTCATCAGTTGCGACATGCCGGCCCAGGACCAGCCGAACATGCCGACGCTGCCGTTGGACCAGCCTTGTTTCGCAGCGAACTCCACGGCGTTGCGCCCGTCGCTGCCGTACTCGCGGCCGAGGAAGTCGAAGGTGCCCTGGGAGCAGCCGGTACCGCGGGCCTGCACGCCCATCACGGCGTAGCCACGCTTTACCAGGTCCTGGTCCATGGCTACCGAGAAGGTTTCGTTGTCCTGTAGATAGGCGGAGCCGCCGATGCTACCGGAGTCGTAGCCGCTGTAGCGGATCAGCACCGGGAACGGACCGTCGCCCTTGGGCAGCAGCACCGAGTAGCGCAGGTCGGTGCCGTCGTCGGCCTTGAGGTAACCGGTGAGGCGCTTGGCCCAGAATGGCTGGAAGCTGCGGTCGGACGGTGGCATGCCTTCGGGCGGCGGCGGGGTGGCGCAGGCGCCGAGGGTCAGGGCGAGGGTGAGGCATACAGCGTGTTTGAGTTGATGCATGGGTGATCTCGATTGAACGGCCTTGCACGGACCTTGTGGGAGCTGGCATTGCCAGCGATGAGGTCAGCAGGAGCAAAGCGGTTGTCTGGACGGGCCTCATCGCTGGCAAGCCAGCTCCCACAGGGGCCTGTGCAAGTCTCTGGATGTGGCGGGTCAGAACCTGCGATTGGCGGAAAACACCACCGTCGCCGAGCAATCCCCGCCCTTGCCGAAGTTGTTGCGGCATTCGGCTTCGGACAGGTCGGTGTCGATATAGGCGGCCTTCCATTCCAGGCCGAAGGCCCGCTTGCTCAGGGCCACCTGCCAGTCGTTGTAATCACTGCGGTAGTGGCCGCTGGCGGACAACCAGGCCTGCTGGTCCGGAGTCGAGGTGTGGCCGTAACGGACGTTGAGCTTGGTCTGCCAGGGCAGGTAGAAGTCGTATTCGGCCCAACTGATCAGGCGATGACTGTCGCGCTTGCTGATGGCCGCATCCGCCGGCAATACGCCCCATTCGATCAACTGGTCGACCTGGGCCGCCGCCGCGGCGCGGGCCGGCGGGTTCTTCAGATCGTTGGCGTATTTGAAGCCGAGCGTGGCATTGCGATAACCGAAGGTGCCGATCAGTTCGCCGAAGTTGATCCAGCTGTCGCCCGGGTACTCGTAGCGCACGTAGGACAGGGAAAAGCGGGTGTTCTCGGTGATCGGCCGGGCGATGCCGACGTAGTAGTCCCACTCCCGGTTGCTTTGCGTGCCCATGTCGACGTTGGCGGTGAACACCCCGGCGTAAAGGCCGCTGAGCTTGTGCACCAGGGTCGCCGAGGAGAGCAATACCGGGCCGTCATCCTGGTTCAGGGAAAAGCCGCCGACGCGGTAGTCGCTGGCCAGGCCGACGTTGATATCGAGCAAGGTTTCCGGGGTCAGGTCGAGGGCCTGGGCGGAAGCGGAGAGGCCGAGCAAGGCGCTGGCCAGGCCGCGAAGTGCAAACTGCTTCATTACATCTGCTCCATTGTTGTGATTGCTTTGGCAGAGAAGGGCGTTGCGTACTGCTTGTTCTTGTAGGTTTTCCGGGCAAGCCGGGTCCGCAGGCTCGGCACGGGGCGAACCTCGGGTCATGCGTGGTGAAGAGGCGTCAGACGTCGGAGCGGATCCGGTTCCACATGCGCGTCAGCATGCGCAGTACCTGGCGCTGCGGCGGTTCGGTCTGGAACAGCAGGCGGCGGTCGTCATCCGGGACGAACAGGTTGGGATCGCCCAACAGTTGCGGATCGATCAGGGCTTTGCTCGCCGGGGTCGGGTTGGGGTAGCCGATCTGGTTGCTGACCCGGGCGATCACCTCCGGTTGCAGGAGGAAGTCGATGAAGGCGTGGGCCTGTTCGAGGTTCTTCGCCCCCTTGGGAATGACCATGTCGTCCGACCACATCAGCGTGCCCTGGCGTGGCAGGGCCAGGCGGATGTCCTGGCCATTGCCGGCGGCCAGGGCCATGTTGCGCGCCGCCAGCATGCCGCCGGACCAGCCCAGGGCCACGCAGATATCGCCATTGGCCAGGTCCTGCGGATACTTGGCCGAGTTGAAGTAGCGCACGTACGGACGGATCGACTTGAGCAGCGCCTCGGCCTTGTCGTAGTCGGCCTGGCGCGTGCTGTCCGGGTTCAGGCCCAGGTAGTGCAGGGCGATGGGCACCACCTCGGTCGGGCTGTCGAGAATCGCCACGCCGCACTGGCTGAGCTTCTCGATGTTTTCCGGCTTGAACAGCAGGTCGTAGTTGCGCATGTCCACGCCTTGGCCCAGCACCGCTTCGACCTTGGCCCGGTTGTAGCCGATCAGGGTGCTGCCCCAGAGATAGGGCACGGCGTAGCGGTTGCCGGGATCGAGACGGTCGCGCTCTTCCATGAACAACGGATCGAGCTGGTTCCAGTGCGGGAGTTTGCCCCGTTCCAGCGGCATGAGTGCGCCGGCGCCGATCAGGTTGGGGACCTGGCTGCTGCCGGGGAACGCCAGGTCGTAGCCGGCACTGCCGGTAAGCAGGCGCGCTTCAAGGGTCTGCGGGCTGTCGAAGACGTCGTAGGTGACCTTGATTCCGGTCCGCGCCTGGAAGTCCTGCAGCACGTCCTTGGGCAGGTACTCGATCCAGTTGTAGATGCGCAGTTCGCCACCCAGGGGCTCGGCGTTGGCCAGCAGGCTGGTGGCGCCAAGGAGCAGGGCGCTGGCAAGGTGTCGCAGGTGCATGGCGGGTCCTTTTTGTCGTTATGGGTGCAGGGAGGCGGCGAGGGCGCGGATCAGGCGCAGGGTGTCGAGGTCGAGGATGCTCTCCGCCACCGGCAGCGAGGATTGCTTGACCACCACCACCCGGCGCAGGAAGTCGACGTAGAGCACCTGCCCGTGAATGCCCACCGCCAGCAGCGCCTCGCCGGGGTAGACGTACCACTGGCTCTTGTAGGTAGCGCCGGGGCTCCACTGGGCAAAGCCTTCATTGCCGGCGTAGATCGCCGGATCGTCACCGCCCAGCACGGCGTCGATGGCGGCTGCGGCGATCAGCTGGCGGCCGTTGCATTCGCCGCGGTCCAGCAGCAACTGGCCGTAGCGCGCCATATCGCGCAGGGTCGCGTTGAAACCGCAGCCGGTGACATTGCGGCCCCAGGGATCGGCAACGAAGAAGGCATCCCGCTCGCAGCCCAGCTCGCGCCAGACCGTTTCGACCAGTTCCGCGCAACTGCGTCCGCTGGCCCGTTCCATCACCCAGCCGAGGGCTTCGGTCACGGCAGTGACGTAGTGGAAGAAGCCACCATGTTCGCCACGCTTGCGCATTCCCGGCAGGTATTCGTAGAGCGACGGGCAGGCGCGGATGCCTTCGGGGGCCGGGGTCAGGCCGCAGGCGTAGCCGAAGTGCGAGCTGCCGGAATCCGGATCGTCATAGACCTCGTCGTAGTCGATGGCCACGGCCATATCCATCAACTGGCGAACACTGGCATCGGCAAAGGCGCTGTCGACGAACTCGGGTACGTAGTGCAGGGCGGGCAGGCGGTCGTCGAGCACGCCGCTTTGGACCAGTTCCTCGGCGTGCAGGCCGATCAGCGACTTGGTCACCGAGAACATGATGTGCCGCTGCCGTGGCTGGTGATGCAGGGCGTACAGCTCCTGCACCACTTGGCCGTCCTTGAGCACCAGCCAACCGTCGGTGTGGCTGGCCTTGAGGTGGTCATGCAGGCTGAGGGTGTCCCCCGATGCGCTTTCGAAACTGAATTCCTCCAGGCCCTGCGTCGCGGCCGGCAGTGGTCGCACCGGCTGGCTGCCGCGCTCGACGACGATCCCCGGGCGGATCCGCTCCATATGCTGGAAGGCCCAGCGGTTGTGTGGCGAGGTCATGAAGTTGTGCCAGGTCACCCGCTGTTCGGCCGGCGCCGGGAAGCCCTGCATCAAGGGCTCGGCGGGCGGACTGCCGGCGCAGTAGGCACTGCGTAGCGCTTCGACGAAATCGTTGCTCATGGACTGCTCTCTGCGGTGGTGGTGGCAGATTTTTATCTTCGTAAAATTTTATAGTCAAATAAAAAATTTGATCGAGGTTGAAAATTTACTAGAATCAGGCCCTTGCACAGACCGGCAAGAGACCAGCAGAGGAAAACGCGTGAGCGGATTACGGCAAAAGCAAAAGGAACTGCGCCGCGAGGCCATTCTCGAGACGGCCTTGCGTCTGTTCGAGAGCCAGGGCTTCAACGCCACCACGGTGGAGCAGATCGCCGGGCAGGCGGGGGTATCGACACCGACGGTGTTCAACTATTTCGGCGCCAAGCAGGACATTCTCCTGGCCTTGATGGAACGTGCCGACCAGCGCGCCATGTCCGAGGCACGCCAGCAGATGCCGGCCTTCGACAATGCCGTGGACGCCATGTGCCACCTGGAATCGCGGATCATCCGCCGTGAGTTGGAGGCGTTACCGGCAGCGATCTGGCGTGAGCTGCTGCCGTTCGGTCTGCTCACCCCGAGGCCGGAGGCGGCCACGCACCTGAACCGGCGCCTGATCGAGGAAGTGGTGCAACTGCTGCGTGAGTTGCAGGCGCGCGGGCTGCTCAAGGCGTCCTTCGACGTCGAGTTCGTCGCCGAATTCCTCAACGACTACAGCTCGACCCTGTTCATGCGCCTGGTGCAGGACGACGTGCCGGACCTGGAGGCCCATGACCGGCGGATTCGCAAGTTGACCGAGACCTTGGTGGCGGGGATCGGGGCCGGGTAGGCGGCCCCGGGATGGGGCTATTCGCAGTGCAGCCAGTCCGGGGTCGGAAGTGTGTGTTTGAACTGGTAGCGGCCATTGTTGTGATTCAGGACGACCTGGAATGAGTTGCCTGGATAGCCCGTGAAGATTGCAGTGACCGTCAGGTCTTCGACGCCAGGCTGCTCGGACGGGCGTTTCGACACCACCGTCTGGCCCATTTTCCAACGCTCGAACAATTTCTTGATCGCCAAGGGCCGCGTAACCGAATCAAGTGGCTTCTTCTCTTCTATGCCATGAGTACGCCGGGCTTTTGTTCTGATACCGGCAGCTGCTGCGGTATCGACCTGTTTCTCCAGATCGAGGGTGCAGCGCACCGAGCCGCGCTCGCCCATCATTGGGCTGGTCTCGGGGTTCAGTGTGGCAAGGTGGATATCGAAGGTCATGCGTGTTTTCGATTCCTGTGCCGCCTTGTCGGTTTTCGCGCCTGTCAGGCGTGACCAGACAAACAGTGGATGCGCCGTACCCGGAGCGTTCACCACCACGGGTGGGCGGTCGATGAATCGATCGGTCAATTCGGGACTGAGTGATTCCAGCGAGTGTTGGACAGGCTGGTTGTCGCGGAATTGCCAGATGGATAACAAGGGAGGTGACAAGTTGGCTTTTCCTGCTTCGAGCCTGAGCATGTCGCTGACTTTCCAGGTCAGCCCGAGCAAGGCGACACCTTGCCCATCGGCCAGGCGGAGCAAGGCCAAGGGGTCGACGCTTTCGCTGGCATCGATGGGAACAGGCATGATGTCTTGTGCTGCACCATCACCCAGTGCCTGGCGAATGACCAGCAAGCGGTCCTCGAAGCCCTTGCCGTTGGTTGTGGAAACGATCCGCTTGTTCGAATCCGCTTTCATGCCTCTGACCAGAATCCAGGCATGGGTGTCGTTACCTTGCGCATCCTTCTCGAGCAGCAGGTCGTTCTGCAGGAAACGATAGCGGTCATTGATCGCGTTTCCGCCGTTGAGATCGTAGTTGGGAATCTGTCCGGCGCTGGCCAGGTTACGACGCCACAGGCGCATGGTCCCATTGTTATGACCGAACGTGATCAGCATCGGTCTACCGTCTACCCAGGCCATCTTGTTGATGGATCCCAGAGGCTCCGTCGCACACTGTTCATTCAACAAGGGTGATGGGCACTTTTCGAGCTTCAGGGCAGGTTTTCCCTTTGCCTGGGGCAGCGCAAAGTCGATCAGGTGCAGCGCAGTGTTGTTCTGGCTTTCCCGTGCCAAGGCGACCATGGCAGTTTTATCGGTGGCGATACGCTCGTTGGTCGGCGCTGTTGCCACGTACTGGCCCGGGTAGGCGACGGCATTGCTGCGGCTTGCGCCGAGGCCGAGCAATTGCTCCGGATGCTCGGGATCTACCTTCAGGGACCGCTGCGTAACGCTGTTGCGTAGAAAGTGGTAGGTGACGATTCCCAGTTCTCCCGCTGCTGCCCGCTGAGAGTCAAGGGCGTAGCCACGGGCCACGATGTAGTCGTCTGCCCGCAAAGGCATCGGGTCGTATTCGAAGTAGGTCGATTCCCCCACTGTCCTGAAGGCTCCCGCACCGCCGATGGAAACACCTAGCAGAACTTTCTTGGCCTGGGTCTGGCACAGGGCATAGACATCTTCTACATCGACTTTGGGTTTCTGTATCTGTCGACACATGCGAAACGCTGCTGCTTGCAGGGCACGGTCGCAATCCGCCTGGGAGTAGCCGTAGGTCGCCAGGCCATGGCGGTAGCACATGTCGTGCATGGCACAGGCGGGACGGAAATGCAGGTTCACGTCGGCGCTTTTCTCTTCCTGGCGGAAAAACAGCCTGCCAGTTTTCGGAATCGAGCAACTCAGACCCATGCCACGGCCACCGAGAATGGTCTGGGTGATTTCCGACGAAGGAAACAATTTGAAGGTCGAGGGCACTTCCATGTCCTCGGGCGTTTCCAGATTGGGAAATATGGCTTCGGCACCCTTGTCGGCCAAGCTCACGCAACCCTGCAACATACCCATCAGCAAACCGACGGCGACCCACCGCATTATCGCTTCCATGCGCCTATCTCCCCGACTTTGTAGCTCACTTGATATATGGCTTTGCGCCACTATTTCTGTCAGCTTAGCCGCTCGCTGTCGGGGTACCTCGGGAATTAGTCCGCGGACAAACCTAACACGTCACTGCCCCGCCTCCCGCGTATCGATACTCACCACCACCGACATCCCCGGCCGTAGCCGCGCCGCTTCCGGCTGGTCGGCATCGACGGTGATCCGCACCGGAATGCGCTGGGCGATCTTGACGAAGTTGCCGGTGGCGTTATCGGCCTGGAGCAGGGCGAACTCGGAGCCGGTAGCCGGGGAAATCTGCTGCACATGGCCGCGCAATTTGAGGTGGTCGAGTGCATCGACAGTGAAGGTCGCCGGCTGGCCGATGCGCACCTGGGCCATCTGGGTTTCCTTGAGGTTGGCGATCACCCACAGGGTGTCCGGCACCAGCGCCATAAGCTGCGCGCCGGAATTGACGTAGGCACCGAGGCGGGTGCCGATCTGGCCGAGCTGGCCGTCACGCGGCGCGGTGACGCGGGTGTTGTCCAGGTCGATGCGCGCCAGCTCCACTGCGGCCTTGGCGTTTTCCACGGCGGCTTCGAGGGCGGCACGGTTAACGATCACCGTCTCACGGTCCTGGCGGGCGATCTCCAGGGCGGCCCGGGCCTGGGCCAGGCTGGCCACGGCGGCGGCATGGCTGGCGCGGCTCAGGTCCAGTTCGCGGCGCGATACCGAGCCGTCGCTGGCCAGGTCCTGGTTGCGTCGCAGGTCGGCCTGGTTGCGCGTGGCCTGGGCCGCGGCGTCGTCGATGGCTGCCTGGCGCTGGGCGATCACCGCCTCGGCGCTGTTGCGTTGCTGCAGGTTGTTGGCCAGGGCCGCCTGCTGCTGTTGCAACTGGGCCTTGGCCTGGGCCAGGCGTTGGGTGTAGATGCGGTCGTCGAGGCGCACCAGCAGGTCGCCGGCCTTGACGAACTGGAAGTCGTGCACCGGCACTTCGACGATATAACCCGCCAGCTGCGGGCCGATGATGGTGACCTGGCCGCGCACCAGGGCGTTTTCCGTGCTTTCGATGGTGCTGCCGAACGGCGGCAGGCGCCAGGCGTACAGCACGATCAGGATCCCGGCAATGGCGATGGCGGCGAAGCTCAGGGTCGAAAGCAGGCGCACCCGCCGCGTGCGCAGCGGGCTGCTCGGTTCGCTGGGCGGAGGGGTGCCCTCCGGGGTTTCGGCGAGGGCGGTGGTGGTGGTCGAAGGCGTTTCCTGGGTCATCGGCTTGGCGCGTCGCTTGAGGGTACGGTGGCCGCTGCCTGGCGCGCGAGGTAGCGCAAGCGCAGGCTGCGGATGAAGATCCAGATCATGGTCAGCACGGCGATGCTGCCGATCAGCATGAACACATCGTTATAGGCCAGGATATTGGCCTCGCGGGTGGCGGCGCTGGCCAGCAGACGCAGACCGGCTTCGCTGCGCAGGGCCGGGTCGGCGATGAGTCCGGCATAACCGGCGCCACCTCCCTGGACCCGGGCACTGACCAGGGGTTCCAGGGCGCTGAGGTTTTCCACCAGGTGGCTGGAGTGGAATTTCTCGCGCACGGTCTGGAAGGTGCCGAGCAACGCCGCGCCAAGCAGGCCGCCAAGGTTGTTGCAGATACCGAACATCACCGAGAAGCTCACCAGGTTGCGCGGGTTGGCGCGCACATGGCCGATGCCCAGGGCCATGCTCGGGCCAAGGAAAAAGGTACTGCCGAACGCCAGCAGGAACTGGCTGGCGTACATCTGCGCGGGGCGGGTCAGGTTGCTCGACGAGCTGTCCATAAAGGCTCCGGTGGCCATCGCCGCCAGGGAAATGAACAGCGGCAGGACCAGATGCTGCGGGTTGATGGTCAGGGCACTGGTGGCCAGGCCGGCCGCGGCGCCCAGCAGCATGATCCAGTACAGCTGGCGCATCTGCTCGCTGCCCATGTTCAACGCCTGGAGGAAGCCTACGGCACCGGTGGACTGTTCCGAAGTGACCATGCGGATCAGCACCACGCACAAGGCCAGGCGGACGATGGCGCCGCTGCCCAGCCAGCGGGTCATCAGCAGCGGGTTGCTGCGGTTGTGCTCGATGGCCAGGCCGCTACAGACCAGGGCGATGGATGAGGCCAGGGCGACGCCGATCCAGGGCGCATCCAGCCACCAGTCGATGCGCCCGAGGGATAGCACCGCGCAGAGCAGGGCGGTACCGCTGGCCATCAGCGAGAAGGTGAGGAAATCCAGGGGCTCGAAGGTCTTGAAGCGGTCGCCGGGTGGCAGCTTGAGCAGCAGCACGCAACCCAGCGCGGCCAGGGCCAGTCCCAGTTCGAACAGGTACAGGCCGCGCCATTCGGCGATCTGCAGCAGGTCCTCGGAAAACACCCGGGCCAGCGGTACCGCCAACTGCGAGGCGCCGAGGCCGAGGACCATGGCCTTCAAGCGCCACTGCGCGGGAAAGGCCTGGATCATGTAGTACAGGCCCAGCGAGCTCAGGGCCGCGCCGACCATGCCATGGGCCGCGCGCACGGCGATGGCCGAGTTGAGGTCGTTGACGAACAGGTGGGCGAAGGTGACCAGCGCGTAGAGCACCAGGAACACTTCGGTAAAGGCGCGCAGGCCGAACTCCTGGCGGAACTTCACCAGCAGCAGGTTCATCGACACGTTGGTCATGACAAAGGCCGCCGGCAGCCAGGCCATCTCTGCCGTGGTCGCGCCCAACGCACCCTGGAGAAACGGCAGGTTGGCGGTGACCAGGGCATTGCCCAATCCTCCGGTGATCGCCACCAGCAGCCCCACCGCACCATAGGCCAGGCGCTTGCCCGGCGCGTGCAGCGGCGTCGACGGCGAGCCGGGCAGGGTGGGTTTTTCGTGAGGCAGCCACTGGCGGGGGGCGTATTTGTCCATTGGCGAGAGGGTGGTCCATGAGCGCGTGGGAAAACTTTACGCGAGGTGTAGGGGGAATGACATCCTGCACGAAACCCAGCGGATCAGTCGAAGGTTCAGCGCGGCAGTTCCAGGACCACCCAAAGCCCACCACCCTCGCGCTCCACCAATTGCAGCGTGCCGCCATGGCCGCGGGCGATGTTGGCCGCGATGCTCAATCCCAGGCCATGTCCGCCGCTGCTGCGCGACGCGTCGACCTGATAGAAATGCTCGAACACCCGCCCGCGGTGCTCGGGCGCGATCCCCGGCCCTCGATCGCCGACCTTGATGCGCAGCCGTTCAGGCTCGTCGATCACCTCGATATCCACCGGCCCCGGTGCATAGCGCCGGGCATTGTCCAGCAGGTTCTGCAGGCAACGCCGCAGTCCGCCAGGATGGGCCAGCAACGGCCTCGCGTTGCCGTGGATGTGCAGTTCACCGCCGAGGTCCTGGAAGTCCGCCTGCAAACCCTGCAACAGCGCATCGATGGCCACCGGCTCGCGAGCATGCTCCAGCTCGCCATTGCGCAGGAAGTCGAGGCTGGCCGCGACCATCTCTTCCATATGCCCCAGGTCATCGCGAAAGCGCTGGCGCAGGTGCTCTTCCGGGAGCATCTCGGCGCGCAGGCGCATGCGGGTGATCGGCGTGCGCAGGTCGTGGGACACCGCGGCGAAAAAGCGCGTGCGCTCGGCAATGCTGTCGATCAGCCGGCGCTGCATGGCGTTGAATGCCTGCGCGGCCTGGCGCACCTCCTGCGGTCCGTCCAGGCTCAGCGGTGGGCGATGGATATCGCGGCCCAGGGCTTCTGCCGCCGCTGCCATCTGTTTCAACGGACGCAGGGCCAGGCGCACGGCGAGCAGGGCGACCAGCACCACCGCAAGAATGCGCAGCAGGTAGATGCGCAGGATGTAGTCGAATACCAGCGAGCTGATCGAGCCGCTGCTCCAGCCCTGGTTCTCGACGGCGCGGAAATACAGGGTGCGGCCATCCGGGATATGCAGGGCGAACAACAAGCGCACCCGTGCCTGCTCGCCATCGAACAGGGTCGCGGGTCCAGCCGGTTGTTCGTTGGCCGATTGCAGGGCCAGCCCCAGCAGGTGGATGGACGCGGGCTGGCCGAGGCGTTCGGCGACCAGTTGGCGCAGCAGGGTTTCATACATGGGATCGGTATCGGCCTGTTCCGGCGCCTCCGCCAGGCGCTGCCAGCGCGGCGACTCGAAGCCATCGAGCACGGCGTCAAGTTGCTGCGGATGCTGGCGGGCCACCTGCAACACATCGGCAATCCGCCCGGCGGCCAGGCGCAAGGGGATCTCCAGCACCTGGGTCTGGCGCACCTCGTGCCAGATGCTGCTGGTCAGCAACTGCGAGGCCAGCATGCCGCCGACCAGGATCAGCACCAGGCGGCCATGCAGGGAACGGGGCCACAGGCGTTTCATTCGCTGACCACCTTGTCGACGCTGAGCATGTAGCCCTCGTTGCGCACGGTGCGGATCAGCGCGCCGCCCTGGCGGGCATCGTCGTTGAAGTGCTGGCGCAGGCGGCTGATGCACACATCGATGCTGCGGTCGTAGGGCGTGCGTTCGCGGTCGAACACATGGTTGAGCAGAAAGTCGCGGCTCAACGGGCGGTTCGGATGCTGCAACAACAGGCGCAACAGGCGGAAATCCGAAGTCCCCAGGCTGATCACCAGGCCCTGCGGCGAGCGCAGCTGGCGGCTGCTGGTATCCAGTTGCCAGCCGGCAAAGCGCAGGCTGCGCACATCGTCCATCCGCGCCCGCTCGGGAAAGGCATTGGTGCGGCGCAGCACCACCTTGATCCGCGCCAGCAGCTCGCGCGGGTCGAAGGGCTTGGCCAGGTAGTCGTCGGCGCCCATTTCCAGACCGACGATGCGGTCCACCAGGGTGCCGCGGGCGGTGAGCATGATCACCGGGATATTGCTGCGCACCCGCAGGTCGCGGCACAGGCTCAGGCCGTCTTCACCGGGGAGCATCAGGTCGAGCACCACCAGGTCGATCAACTGGTCGTCGAGGCGTCGGCGCATTTCCCGACCATCGGCCGCCACCGAGGTGCGCATCCCGGCTTCCTCCAGGTAGGTGGAGAGCAACTGACGGATCTCGGGGTCGTCGTCGACGATCAGGATATGGTCGGGGGAGGACATCGGAATGCTTCTCAAGTGGAATTGGCGGACTTTACACCGGCTCGGCAGGGCAAATGTAATGGAATGTGTTGAAGCCGACGGAAGCGGGGTTGCCATTACATTTGCGGAAAAAGAGTGATCGGACGCGTGGATAGAATCCGCCGATACAAATGCGACTGATTCACTTTAAGGAAAACACCGATGTCTCTCGCTTCCTCCCAGCGTCTGCCCGCCACCCTGGCGCCCGCCGTCGGCCTGATGTTCGGCGCCTGCCTGCCGGCGGTACATGCCGCCGACCAGGTGCTCGACCTGCCAGCGACCAACGTCACCGGCAAGCAATCGGCGTACAAGGCCGACGAGGTCACCTCCAGCAAGATCACCACGCCGCTGCTGGACGCGCCGCAAAGCATCACCGTGGTGCCCAAGGCGGTGCTGGAAGAGCAGAACGCCCAGAGCCTGCAGGACGTTCTGCGCAACGTACCGGGCATCACCTTCATGTCCGGCGAAGGCAACCTGGGTTGGGGCGACCTGTTTTCCATCCGTGGCTTTGCCGCCGAGCAGAGCCTGACCGTGGACGGCGTGCGTGATGCCGGCATGTCCAGCCGCAACGACACCTTCAACCTGGAACAGGCGGAAGTATTCAAGGGCACCGGCTCTGTGGAGTCGGGCGTGTCGGCGGTGGGTGGCAGCGTCAACCTGGTCAGCAAACGCGCCCACCTCGGCGATGCCGGCAAGCTCTCCGCCGGCATCGGCACCGACAACTACAAGCGCCTGACCGCCGACGTCAACCGCCAGCTCAACGAAACCACGGCGGTGCGGGTCAACCTGATGAAGCACTACAACGCCGTGTCCGAACGCGACGAAGTGGACTACGACCGCTGGGGCTTCGCCACCTCGGTGGGCTTTGGCCTGGGTACCGATACACGGGTGTGGCTGGATGCCTTCTACCAGAAGGACAAGAACACCCCGGACGGCGGCGTGCCGATCCAGCGTGGCACCGACGGCAAGCGCATGCCCGGGGTGTCCCGCGATGCCTGGTTCGGTGACGCCGACCTGTATACCCAGCGCACCGAGACCCGCTCCCTTACCGGCCTGATCGAGCACGACTTCAGCGACGATGTGACCCTGCGCAATCAGCTGCGTTGGCAGCAGACCGACAACTGGGCGGTGCTGTCGCCGGCGCGTTTCATCGCCGCCGATGCCGACGGCAACCGCACCTGCACCGGCACCCGTTGCGCCAGCCTGGGCTATGTCGGCCTCGGCCCGCTGAGCTCGATCAACGGCATCAACGCCTACACCCAGTACGCCAACAGCAGCAGTGGCTACGGCTACCTGCGCGGCAGCGACTTCGGCCTGTCCAAGCGCTACGAGATCTTCGACAACCAGACCGACCTGCGCTTCAACCTGGACACCGGCGGCATCCACCACGAGGCGGTGACCGGCGTCGAGCTGTACCGCGAGTCCTATGGCGGACTGCACAAGACCATGGAAGTGCCGGATGGCTCGATGTTCTTCGACCTGTCGGACCCGTCCCATCACTTCGCCTCGACCTCGGCCGACAAGGGCTATGGCGATCCGCGCAGCATCGTCAAGAACGCCGCGATCTACGCCTCCGACACCCTGACCCTGGACCCGCAATGGCAACTGTTGCTGGCCCTGCGTTATGACCGCTGGGAAGCCCAGAGCGAGCGCTCCACCGGCGACAGCAGCAGCCGCGACGACGCCATCGGCGGCCGTGCCGGCCTGGTCTACAAGCCGCTACCCAACGGTAGCGTGTATGTCTCCTACAGCGAGGCGGCGCAGCCGTCGGCAATCGGCGCCACCACCAACAACCAGATCTACGGCGCGGCCAGCACCGAGGACTACAAGCCGGCCAAGTCCAAGACCTACGAACTGGGCACCAAGTGGGAGCTGTTCGATGACCGCCTGAACCTCAACGCCGCGCTGTTCCGTACCGAACTGGAAGACAGCTGGGAATACAGCGAAGGCGAAACCTCGCCGGTGCGTGCGCTGCCGGCCAAGCGCGTCGACGGCGTCGAGCTCGGCTTGCAGGGTGACATCACCGAGCGCTGGTCGGCCTATGCCGGGTTCTCGGCGATGAAGAGCCGGCAGACCAAGGGCGCCAACAAGGGCGAGGAAGCCAAGAACGTGCCCGACCTGACTGCCAACCTGTGGACCAGCTACCAGCTCACCGACAAGCTCGGCCTGAGCTACGGAGCCGACTACGTGGGCCGTCGCCGCTACAGCGACAACAAGTACGTTGGCGGTCTGAACAACAACAGCAGCTACGCCAACGGCCCGTCCGGCGTGTACACGATCTATACCCGCGACCACGAGAAGGCGCCGTCCTACTGGCTGCACAGCGTGGCCGCGCGCTACAAGGTGGACAACCAGACCACGGTCAACCTCAACGTCAGCAACCTGTTCAACAAGTTCTACTACAGCCGCATCGGTGCGTCCCTGGACGGCTTCCAGCTGTACGGCGTGCCGGGTGCCGGACGCACCCTGACCGCCAGCGTGGACTACAGCTTCTGATGCTGATCGATATCGACCGGCTGTTCAGCGCCGCCGAGCTGGACGAAATGCGCCAATGGCTGCTGGCCCAGTCCTGGGTCGACGGCAAGGCCACGGCCGGCGTGCAGTCGGCCCAGGCCAAGCACAACCGCCAGCTCGACGAGGACAACCCGGTGGCCCGGCAGCTTGGCGACATGATCCTCAAGCGCTTGTCGGACAACCCGCTGTTCATGTCGGCGGCGCTACCCAAACGCATCTATCCGCCTTTGTTCAACCGCTATGGCACCGGCGAGGGCTTCGGCTTTCACGTCGACAACGCCATCCGCGGCATCAAGGGCGTACGCGAGCGGGTGCGTACCGATCTTTCCGCGACCTTGTTCCTCGCCGAGCCGGACAGTTACGACGGTGGCGAACTGGTGATCTGCGACACCTTCGGCGAGCGCAGCGTCAAGCTGCCCGCCGGACACCTGGTGCTGTACCCGGGCAGCAGCCTGCACCGGGTCGAACCGGTGACGCGGGGCGAGCGGCTGGCGGCGTTCTTCTGGATCGAAAGCCTGGTGCGCGAGGACAGCCAGCGCAGCCTGCTGCTGGACATGGACGTGGCGATCCAGCGCCTGACCGCCCAGGGCGCCGACCAGGGCTCGTTGCTGGAGCTGACCGGCGTTTATCACAACCTGCTGCGGCGCTGGGGCGATACCTGAAGTTTGTGTTGTGGCTACCGGCCTCATCGCTGGCAAGCCAGCTCCCACAGGGACCGCGCCGGGCACCAACTCCATGGCTGACCCAAAACCTGTGGGAGCCAGCTTGCCGGCGATGAGGCCACTTGCAACAACCCGGTCTGGTTGCCTGGGGAGTACCTGTGGGAGCTGGCTTGCCAGCGATAGGGCCGGGGCCGACAAAGTTTTTCTCTGATCCGAAAGGAGAGTCCTGATGTTCCGACGTTTTTCCTGGCAACTGCTGTTGCCCTTGCTGCTCCTCCTCGGCCTCTGCCAAAGCGCCCAGGCCGTGGAAGTCACCGATGTCCTCGGACGCAAGGTGCAGATGGACCATGCCCCGCAACGCATCGTCCTCGGCGAAGGCCGCTTGTTCTTCGCCCTGGCCTTGCTCGACCGCGACAACCCGTTCCAGCGCGTGGTCGGCTGGCAGAACGATATGCGCCTGCTCGACCCGCACACCTACGAGGTCTACGCCAAGCTCTATCCGCAGATCACCAGGCTGCCGCTGATCGGCCAGGCCTCGGAGCAGAGCGTCAGCGCCGAGCAGATCCTGGCCCTGAAACCGGACCTGGCGATCTTCAGCATCGCCGGCGAAGGCCCGACCCAGCACAGCCCGGTGGCCGACCTGCTGGCCAAGGCCGGGGTGCCGGTGCTGTTCATCGATTTCCGCGTGCAGCCGATCCGCAATACCCGGGTCAGCCTGGAGGCGCTGGGCACCTTGCTCGACCGCGAGAAGCAGGCTCAGGAGTACCTGGACCTGTATGACCGTCATCTGGCCAAGGTCACCGAGCGCGTGGCCAGTCTCAAGGAAGTACAACGGCCGAAGGTGTTCCTCGAGTTGCTTCCGGGCGTGTGGCAGGCGCCGGGCCATACCACCGGCAAGAGCGGCCTGGGCAGCGTGGTCGAGGCGGTGGGCGGGCACAATATCGCCGCCGACGTGATTCCGGGGGCGCTCGGTGATGTCAGCGTCGAGTACGTGCTCAAGGCCGATCCGGATGTGTATATCGCCACCGGCAACCGCGCCCCTGGCGTACTGCTGGGCGCGGGTGTCAGCGCCGAGACCGCGCGCGACAGCCTGGCCAGGATCAGCGCCCGTCCGGAGTTCGCCCCGCTGCGGCCGATCCAGGCCGGCCAGGCCCATGGCCTGTGGCATGACTTCTACAACTCGCCGTTCAACATCCTCGCCATCGAAGCCATGGCCCGCTGGATTCACCCGCAGGCCTTCGCCGACCTCGACCCGCAGGCGACCATGGCGCAAATCAACGGACTGCTGAAGGTCGGCCTGGACGGCCAGTACTGGATCGACGCCAAGTGACCGTCATGGCCCAAACCGGTGTGGCCCAGGCCACCCGGCACTACCGGCGCCTGCTGTGGCGGCGGGTCTGGCTGGTGACCGGCCTGGCGGCATTGCTGGCGCTGTCGGTGCTCGGCGACCTGGCCAGCGGCGCCTCGGGCATGGGCCTGGGGCGCTTGCTCCAAGGCATTCTCGACCCGGCGACCCTGAGCGCCACCGACCGGGTGATCATCTGGAACGTACGCCTGCCGTACTCGCTGATGGCGGTGCTGGTGGGCTCGGCACTGGCCCTGGCCGGCGCCGAGATGCAGGCGATCCTCGACAACCCGCTGGCCAGTCCCTTTACCCTCGGCGTTTCTTCAGCGGCGGCTTTGGGCGCGTCGCTGGCCATTGCCTATCCGCTGGGCATCGCCTGGCTGCAGCCGAGCATGCAGGTCACGCTGATGGCCTTCGTCTTCGCCTGCCTCTCGGTACTGCTGCTGCAGGCCATGGCCCGGCTGCGCGGGGCCGGGGTGGAAAGCCTGGTGCTGTTCGGCATTGCCCTGGTGTTCAGTTGCAATGCCCTGGTCTCACTGCTGCAACTGCTGGCGACTGAAGATGTGCTGCAACAACTGGTGTTCTGGACCCTCGGCAGCCTGGCCCGGGCCGACTGGAACAAGCTCGCCATCCTCGCTTTGGTGCTGGCCGTGCTGTTGCCGTTTTCCCTGCGTGCCGCGCCGGCCCTGACCCTGCTGCGCATGGGCGAGGACCGCGCGCGCAGCTTCGGCGTGGATACCCGGCGCCTGCGCCTGGCCTCGCTGCTGCGCATCAGCCTGCTCTCGGCCACGGCGGTGGCCTTTGTCGGCACCATCGGCTTCATCGGCCTGGTCGGGCCGCATATCGCCCGCCTGCTGGTGGGTGAAGATCAGCGCTTCCTGCTGCCGGCCAGCGCCCTGGTCGGCGCCTTGCTGCTGTCGTTGTCGTCCATTGCCAGCAAGTTGATCCTGCCCGGGGTCATCGTGCCGGTAGGCATCGTCACCGCGCTGGTCGGCGTGCCGGTGTTCGTGGTGCTGGTATTCCGCCGGGGGAGAAAACTGTGAGCCTTGCAATCGAACAACTGTCGGTGTCCTACGGCGCCCGCACCATCATCCGTGACCTCAGCCTGCCGGCCATGCCCGCCGCCAGCCTGGTGGCGCTGGTCGGGCCTAATGGCGCCGGCAAGTCCACCTTGCTCCGCGCCCTGGCCGGGCTGGAGCGGATGAAGGGCAGGGTGGTGCTGGAGGGCGAGGATGTCTCGCGCCTTGGCTTTGCCGAGCGTTCCCGGCGCCTGGCCTACATGCCCCAGCAACTGCCGCCGGGGATTGCCCTCGGCGTACTGGAAAGCATCGTCGCGGCGCTGCGCGTCAGTGGCGGCGAAGACCTGCTCGGCACGGCCTACGAGGCCCTGCGCCAACTGGGCATCGAGCACCTGGCCGAGTATCCGCTGGACAGCCTGTCTGGCGGCCAGCGCCAACTGGTCGCCCTGGCCCAGTTGCTGGCGCGCAATCCGCGGGTGCTGCTGCTCGACGAACCGACCAGCGCGCTGGACCTGCACTACCAATTGCGGGTGATGGACGCGGTGCGCGAGCGGGTGCAGGAGCATCGCTTGCTGGCAGTGGCGGTGCTGCACGACATCAATCTGGCGGCCAGCCATGCCGACTGGCTGGTGGTGTTGCACCAGGGCAGGGTAGTGGCCAGCGGCACGCCGCAGCAGGTGCTGGAGCCGCAGCTGCTGGCCCGGGTGTATGGGGTCGAGGCGCGGGTGGAACGTTGTTCGCGGGACAGGTTGCAGGTGCTGGTGGATAGGGCGTTGTGCTGAGGGGGCAACAGAGATCGACGCGGTCAAGGTAGGAGCTGCTTTAGCTGCGAAGGACCGCGTCAGCGGTCCCGAAACCATCCCGCACGAGCTTCTGGCCAAGCCAAATTGCGGATTCCCACTGCCCGACCTGGCGCGTTTCTCCAGATTCACCTGATTGGCAGGTTTTGGGACCGCTGACGCGGCCCTTCGCAGCTAAAGCAGCTCCTACCTTGATAGCGCCATGCTGTAGGATTATTCCCATATAGTTGTGAGAATTTTTTATTTATCTATTCGGATATCTTTATTGATCCAGGTCTTCGCCATTCATTGCGAAATCACAAAAAGCACTATTGCAATAATTTATGCCGACAGGACCTATAAGAATTTTCCGAACGTTACAGAGAATATTCCTGCCGTTGTTTTAGGGGTCGAAATCCATACGTCAGATGTTTTACTGTGCGCGCCTGAAAACGGACCTGCGCGCGAAGGAAGTTGCACTCGACTTGCCTTCAAGTATTTC